>WBZR01000409.1_pt1 | contig 69592 bp, 62 predicted proteins | sample 5204231 | NCBI WGS metagenome assembly WBZR01 (sample SAMN12412403, study PRJNA552823) | activated sludge metagenome | isolation source: activated sludge from anammox sidestream of wastewater treatment plant... | place: USA: Virginia | collected 2017-08 | reverse complement strand
CAAGCAGCAGTCGCTGGTGCGCTTGGCGCGTCAACTCGGCAGGGAACTGATCCCGATACCAGACGAGATTGCTGCGACCTCATGAGATTCACGCACATTCAATGACTTACGACATGGGTTCATGGAGAGCGTAGCGAAGCAATCCAGTCGCTTGGTTTTGATGAAGCTTCTGGATTGCCACATCGCTTCGCTTCTTGCAATGACGACGTGTTCCGATGTTTCTCAGTCTCGCAACCGATTGCCGGAGTCCGTATCGACCAGATTCAGGCCCAGTTGCGCGGCCAGCTCACGCATCAGGATGGGAGACACCGTTGTCATGTCCGCCGGGCCGCCGAGATCGGCGGTCTGGGTAACGGCGAGGCCACGATAGCCACAAGGATTGATGCGGGTGAAGGGTGAAAGATCCATGCCGATATTGAAGGCCAGGCCATGGAAAGTGCAGCCATGGCGCACGCGCAGGCCAAGGGCGGCAATCTTGGCATCGCCCACATACACGCCCGGCGCACCTTCACGGCGCTGGGCCGTGATGTTCCACTCGGTCAGGGTATCGATCACGGCTTGCTCGATCTTGCACACCAATTGCCGCACCCCGATACCGAGCCGGCGCAGATCGAGCAAGGGGTAAGCCACGATCTGGCCGGGACCGTGGTAGGTCACCTGTCCACCGCGATCGACATGAATCACCGGAATATCGCCCGGTGCCAACACGTGCTCGGGTTTGCCGGCCTGGCCCAGGGTGAACACCGGCTCGTGCTCGACCAGCCAGATCTCATCCGGTGTATCGGCGTCGCGGGCATCGGTGAAGGCTTGCATTGCGTGCCAGATCGGCTCGTAGGCCTGGCGACCAAGGTTACGGACTAAAACCTCGCGCACGGCAGTCGACGGCGGCGCCTCGGCGATTACACCGTCCATTTGACTTCGGGATGTGCCCGCAGGACGGCGTGCGCGGCATCGTGCTGTTCGCGACTTTCGGCCTCGAATACGATGCGCACCGAAACATAGCGCCCGCCACTGGAGGCGCGGACGGTGATGTCTTCGCGACGTACCGCGATGCCGGCGGCTTCGAGCAGTTCCGGCAAAGCGCTTTCAAGTTCCGCGGTGGCTAATCCCATGGCGGAAAGCTCGAAAACGCCGGGGAATTGGAAACCGTGATCCGGGTTGTCGCTGGCAATGATGCAGGTTGGCGTGTTCATCGGCTCATTATCGGGGCTGAACACGATGTTCCCAAGGCCCGATGCTGCTTGCCGGTCATTGCATTGCGGCCCAGCGCGCAAGGGCCTCGCGACCGATCTTGGCGTTGTGGCGAATGTCGACCGGGAATCGGTGATGGAAAAGGATGCTGCCGATCCGGGCCGTGTGTTCGTGGCGCTGGCCCAGGGCAAACAATTCGGCGCGGATGCCGGCATGCGCCTTCCGTGCAGTTCCCGGCTCCAGTTCCACGCACAGCACGGCACGCTGCGATCCGGGCGTACCGACTCCGACCAGGGCGCTGCGGCGCACCGCCGGGTGGGTGTTGAAGACCGGTTCGACCTGTTCGGTATAGAGCGGTCCGTCGCGGGTCTCGACGCGCTGGCTCTTGCGTCCGCAGAACCACAGACGGCCTTCTTCGTCACGCCAGGCGAGGTCGCCCATGCGATGCAGGATGCGCTCGCTGCCATCGCCGAGGGTTTCGCGAATCTTGGCCAGTGCCGTGGCCTGCGGGCGGGCAAAGTAGGTGTCGGTGACGGTCGGGCCGGCAACGACGATTTCGCCGATCTCTCCGTCTGTCACTTGCAGGTCGTCATGCCATTCGGCGATGGCCTGGTCGTGGATGCGGATCAGGCGCACCGTGTTGGGCGCAACCGGCGTGCCGATGCAGGTGCCGGCGCCGAGCTCGGTGGCGGTGCGTGTGCTCTGCAGTTCACGACCTTCGATGATGGCGACGGGCAGGCATTCGGTGGCGCCATAGGGCGTGTAGATGCGGGCGTCGTCCCCGAGCATGCCGCGCATGCGCTCGACCACGGCGGGCGGCACCGGTGCGCCCGCCGACATCACCCGCTTCAGGCTGTCGAGACGGATCCCGTGTGCGGCACCGTGGCGACTGAGGGCGTCGATCAGCGCCGGTGAGCCGAACATCTGGCTGACCGAAAAACGCTGGATGGCATCGACCAGCTTGCGTGGGTCGGCGTGCGCGGGACGGGTCGGGTCCATGTCGGGGATCACCGCGGTGAGGCCGAGCGCCGGATCGAACAGGGCAAAGGGCGGGAAGGTTGGCAGGTCCACACCGCCCCCCTCGATCCCGAGTGCAGTACGCAGCAGTTCGACCTGGGCGACGAAATGGCGGTGGCGATAGACCACGCCCTTGGGCACGCCGGTCGAACCGGAGGTGAAGAGGATCGCGGCGATGTCGTCGGCTGTGGTCGCGGCCATGGTGAAGGCGCTGCCGTCCGTCTCGCGCAGCAGGCCGGTGAGGGTGTGTCCAGCCCAGAACCAGCGCCGTCCGAGCGTGATGTTGATGTTCACGCTGCGTCGCGCCCAGCCCAGCAGCACGCGCGCGGCGTGCGCCAGCGGGATGCCGATGAAGGCTTCGGGTTCGGCTTCGTCCAGACATTGTTTCAAGGCACGGCGGGCAATGCCTGGATCGATCAGCACCGGCACCGCGCCGGCCTTGAACAGGGCGAACATCAGCAGAAACAATTCCGGCGAGGGACGCACCATCAGGGCGGTACGTGTGCCGCGACCGATTCCGGCATGCGCCAGCGCGGCCGCGATCGCATTGCTGCGGCTGTCCAGTTCGCGATAGCTCAGTTCGATGCCGTAGCGCACCCGGCCCGTGGCATCGGTGCCGTTCGGGCAGCGGATCGCGATTGCATCAGGTTGCAGTACGGCCAGCGTTGGCAGTGCGGCGGCGATGTTGCAGGTCGGATTGGGAGCGGTGGACATCGCGTCAGTTTAATGCGCGCTTGGCATCGGGGTCTGGCAAAGTAGGTTCCATCCCCTGTCATGCTGGAGGTCTGCATGTTCCGCATCCTCGTTGCCAGCGCCAAAGGCGGTGTCGGCAAGACCACGCTCTCGACCCAGCTTGCCGGCTGCTATGCGGTGCGTGGCAAGGCGGTGGCACTGGTCGATGCCGATCTGCAGGGTTCGGCCGCGAGCTGGTGCGCGCGACGGCAGGTCGAGGCGGCGCCGGTGACGGCCGTCGATGGTGTCCGGCGCAACTGGCAGCGACGGATTCCCGAGGCCACCACCCATGTCGTGATCGATGCGCCAGCCGGCGCGATGCCGCGTGACCTGGGCGGATTCATCGAGATTGCCGATGCCATCCTGATCCCGATCCTGCCCTCGGTGCTGGACATGGAAGCCACCGTGCGTTTCCTCAATGCCCTGGCCGAGGAGCCGCGTGTGGCCCGTGGCGCACTCGCCACCGGACTGGTCGCGAACCGGCTCAAGCCCTGGACCCAGGCCTCGCGTCAGGCCGTCGAACAGATGTCGGGCTGGCCTTGCGAACTGGTGGCACAGTTGCGCGACAGCCAGGCCTACGTGTTGCTTGCCGGCCTCGGGAAATGCCTGTTCGACTTCAATGGCGAGAACGTGCGCGGTCACCAGCAGGACTGGGAATCCCTGCTGCGCTGGCTGGAGCGGGTGCGTCGACGAAGCTGAACCATGAGCTTGTGCCTGACGGCCGTGTGGATCGGATTCAAAGCCGATTAAGTGTGGACTGCTAGCGTAGGTCGTGCTTTTCCTTCACGAGACAAGAGGTTCCGCCATGCGTATCCCCGTTGCCTTGCTCCTCGCCGGCGTTGCCGTGTTCACCACCGATGCCGTACACGCCTACGAACCGGAGTCGGGGCTGTGGTGGAATCCGGCCGAATCGGGCACCGGCTACGCCATCGAGGTTCAGGATGACCTCATGGCCGTGACGATCTACGGTGGCAGTTCGACGGGCCAGGCCAAGTGGTACATCGCCGCCGGACGGCTCGATGGCAACGCTTACTTCGAGGCCGACCTGCTCGGCTTCCACGCGGTCCAGCCGATGGGCGGGAGCTACCCTGGCGAGCCACTCCCCGATCCCGGCTACGGGCGCCTGAAGATCGTCTTCAACTCGCAGGACAACCGTCGCGCAACCTTGTACTGGCCGAATGGACGCGCGGTTCCGATCCAGCGCCAGGAGTTCTACTTCGTGCGACCGGAAGACTCCCCCGGGGTGCAATCGACGACCACGCGGATGCTGGGCGAATGGCAGGTCAGCATCGATCTCGCCAGTTCGGATGCGGCCTATCCGTTCAGTGGTGACGTGGTCGTGTTCGACGACTATTACCGCGACAACGCCAAGCAGCGTTGGTACTACGAGGGATGCCGTCCGGATGATGCCCAGGTTGGCGGTTGCAGCAGCTACGCCCTGAACAACCACGATGCGGTCGGCTATTTCGAGAGTCCGACCGGCTTGCATGTCAATCTGGTCAAGGACGGTTTCTACAATGGCGCGATGTGGTACGCGCTGTACGTGTTCAAGATGGGCACCAACGACGGTTCGGGCGAGTTCACCCTGTATCCGCAGGGCGGCAATCCGGACAACTGGACGACCTATCCGGCGCGTACCTTCCGCAGTGCCAGCCGCACCTTCGTGCAGGAGGGCGTCGGCCCGGCCAAGAACAATGGCAAGGGACGCGCCAGCGGGCTGGCGGCGCAGTTCGCGGCGCAGGGCGTGCTCGGCGCGGCATCAAAGTCTGCCCGGGGGCACCATGGACGCGATGGCCTGCTGCCCCTGGTCCGCGATCTGGAAGCGCGTCTTGAGGCGCGTTGATTCAGTCCAGAAGCCTGTCGGACTTTGGGGATCTAACCGAAAATTTGGCTGCGCGAGGGCAGTTTTTCGACGATTTGCAGCCCTGTAGTGGGACTACAGGGGCAAAAAGCGGTGAGAAAATGAACCGCGCAGACGAATTTGCAGGCCGATCATCCAAAGTCCGACAGGCTCATGGCCGCAACAAATCCACGGCGAACTCGTCCTCGTAGGGCGGAACCTTGCATTCGATCACGTCCTGCGGCGCGATCTGCAGGCGCAGGCCGACGAATTCGGCCCGCAGCGGCAGCGTCGCGCAGCATCGATCCACCAGCATCGCCAGGTGCACGTCGTTGGCGCCGTGGGTGCGCAGGTATTCGAGCACCCGCGCCGCCGAGTGTCCCTGGTAGAGCACATCATCGACCACCACCAGACGTCGACCGGTGAAATCCATTGCGCCCTGCTCGGTGGTGGTGGCGAGGCGGGTGTCGGGGTGCAGCAGGGCAAGATCGTCGCCGTAACGCTTGACCTCGAGATCGGTGCGCTCGATTGCCCAGTCCGGTCGCAGTCGGTGCACGCGCTGGTACAGCAGATCGGCCAGCGGTGCGCCGCGGCGGCGGATTCCGACCAGGGTCAGCGGCGTGTCGTCGAGGCGCGCCGCCACCTGCCGTGCCATGGAGTCGATCACGCCTTGCAAGGCGTCGGCGTCGTAGAGGCGAAAGCGGGTTTGCGACATCCGGGCGGTCCTCGATGCGGGCTGTCGGCCGATCCAGTCGGCCCGAGGACATAACGATAGCCGACATTCCGGGCCGATGCGGCGGCCGGCGACGAACGCCGCAGGGCGTGCGACGTCCGGCACGGGCATGTGCGCGTGGATCGGGTTATGCTGCGCCTCGCCACGACTCACCGTTCCCTAGCAGTGACTGCCACGATGACCGCGCCGACCCCATTGAATCCCGAGGCTATTGCGCTGCTGCACACGCTGGATGAAAGCCAGCCCGGCAGCACGGCCAGGCTGATCCGGTTGTTCGCCGCCGATGCGCCCGCCTTGCTCAGCCGCATCGAACTGGCGCACGAGCGCCGCGATCTGCCCGAGGTCAACCAGGCCGCACACTTCCTGCGTTCGTCCGCGCTCGCGCTGGGGGCGACGGAACTCGCCGAAGCGGCGCAGCGGGTCGAGCACCTCGAAGAATCCCAATTCGGCAGCAGCGTCGCGGAGTTGCGTCTGGCGCAACTGCGCGTGAGCCTGCGCAACGCCGTCTTGAGTCTGCTGGACCTGGCGCCCGAGTCTTGATCGACGCCGGTTGCGACACGGGTCAACCGTGGCGTGCGCCGGATTTCCTGCTGCAGCACAAAAGAAAGACCCGCCTCGCGAACGAAGCGGGTCCCTCCCTCCCCACATGCTGACTTGCGCGCATCGTACGGATTGATGGCGGAGCAATCACGCTGCACTGCACACAAGATTCCGCGCCGTGACGATCCGTGACGGAACCAGCCGTCACGGATCGATCCAGCGTGCCTTCAGCCTCGAGTGGCAGACGATCGTCGCCGTGTGTGGGCCTGCGGCCTACTTGCTCGTCGTGGCGGCGCGCTGGGCATCGCGTGCGGCGCGAAACGGGCTGCCCGGGTACCAGTTCGGCCAGGCCTCGCCATCGGCCAGTTCGCGCCCGACGGCGTAGAAGGCTTCGAGATCCTGCACCACACCTGCGAGATCCCAGTTCGGATCGGGTACGTCGCCAGGCTGGCGATAGCCATGCGCGAGGTATTCGCCGGCAATCTGCATGCCGTAGTCCTCGCCCTTCTCGACGTGATCCAGGCCGGAAGCGGCATACAGCGCCGGCACTCCGGCCTTGGCGAAATTGAAGTGGTCGGAGCGGAAGTAGTAACCCTTCTCGATGCCGGATTCGGCATGCAGCACGCGACCCTGGCGTTCGGCAATCGGACGCAGGATGTCTTCCAGTTCCGAGCCGCCATAGCCGGTGACGACGATGTCGCGGGTCTTGCCGACGATGGTCATGGCATCGATGTTGACCACCCCGGCGATGTCGCGCAGCGGGAAGGTCGGATGGGCGACGTAGTACTGCGAGCCGAGCAGGCCGGACTCCTCCAGCGTGACCGCCATGAACAGCACCGAGCGCTTCGGTGGCTGGCCGGCGCGGGCGAAGGCCTTGGCGATCTCCATGATGCCGGCCACGCCCGAGGCGTTGTCGATCGCGCCGTGGAAGATCTTTGTCTTGCCCTCGGCATCGGTCTCGGTGCCGAGATGGTCCCAGTGGCCCATGTAGACCACCGCCTCATCCGGACGCTCGCTGCCGCGCAGCAGGCCGAGCACGTTGTTCGAGGCGGTTTCCTTTGCCGTCGCGGTGAGCGTGACCGAGAGTGTTGCCGGCAGCGGCACGGGCTTGAAGCCACGTGTGCTCGCGGCCCGACGCAGGGCTTCCAGCGACAGGCCGGAACGGGCGAAGAGGTCCTGCGCGGTTGCGCCGGTGATCCAGCCCTGCAGCGGCAGGCGCGGTGCCGGATCCTCCGACGCCGGCAGGGCGAATTGCGGACCACTCCAGCCGGTCTCCACCACGTCCCAGCCATAGCCGGCACCGGCGGTGTCGTGGATGATGATGGCCGCGGCCGCGCCCTGGCGCGCGGCTTCCTCGTACTTGTAGGTCCAGCGCCCGTAGTAGGTCATGCGCTTGCCGCCGAACAGTTCCGGATCATCGACGTGGAAGCCGGGGTCGTTGACCAGGATCACCACGGTCTTGCCCTTCACGTCGAGGCCGGCGTAGTCGTTCCAGTTTTCCTCCGCCGCGTTCACGCCGTAGCCGACGTAGACCAGCGGACTGTCCTTGATCTCGATGCTGGTCTCGCCCGGGCGCGTGGTGCCGACCCACTGGCTGCGGAAGGTCCACTCCACCGCCTCGCCCTTGATCGAGAGGCTGGCGTTCGCCGGTGCGGCCTCGGTTTCCAGCATCGGCACGCGCTGGAACCAGTGGCTGCCGTTGCCCGGCTGCAGGCCGAGCGACTGGAAGTAGTCGCGGATGTAAGCGGTGGTGAGGCTCTCGCCCGCGGTGCCCGGTGCGCGCCCGGCGAACGCATCCGAGGCCAGCGTGCGGACATGTTCGAGGAAATCACCTGCGCTGATGGCGTTATCCGAATGCTCGGTGTTGCCGCTGCTTGCGGCAGGCTTCGACGGGGCCGTCGATTCCGGCGTTGCCGGCGATATCGGGGCAGGGCCGGGCGGATTGCAGCCGACCAGCAGGGCGCAGGCGGCCGTTGCCAGCAGCAGGACATGACGCATGGAGGATCTCCTTGGATTCACGGGATGCAACAGGCAATTGTAGGACCTTGGCCCAGATGATGAAGTCTCAGCGCTCGACCGGTTCGGCGTTCTGAACCTTCGCGCCCGGGGCGATTTCGAGTTTCACCTCGCGCTCGAACACCAGCGGTCCATCGACCGTCGCGTCGGCCTCGATCGTGACCTTGGGCATGCGCGATTCGCCGAACGAAAACAATGAAAAGCTCTTGGGCTTGCGCACGATGAGTTTGCCCTGGACGTGGCTGCCGGCACCGATGAGGATGTCACCGCTGACCGTCTCGACATTGCCGGCGACGCGACTCCCGGAAAGGCTGATCGTGCCGTTGACGTTTTCGATGCCGCCGTTCACGAGTGCGCCGTCGAGGCGAATGTCGCCGTTGACCGTCTCGATGTCGTCGCCGACCTGCGAGCCCTTGCCGACTTCGATGCGGCCGCTGACGGTTTCCAGGTCGTCCTTGATGATGACGTCGGCACCGACATGGATGCTGCCGTTGACGGTTTCGGCGCCGTCGATGCGTGCGCCGTCACCGACCGTGATGCTGCCGTTGACGGTTTCCACGCTGCGTGCCGTGACCTTGGCGGCGACTTCGATCGAGCCGTTGACGGTTTCGAGATTGCCGTGGCTGGCGCCAGTTTCGGTGCGGATCGCGCCGTTGATCCGGCTGATGTCCTGCTGCGCGAAGGCGAGGGGCGTGGCAGCGAGGGCGAGAATGAGCAGAAGGGTACGCATGATCGATCTCCCGTGGTCTGGATGAACAGGACGAGCGAGGCGGCAATGGCGGGCGAAGTGACCCAAGTGTCCGGGTTCCCGCCGCGCTGCCTTGCGCAGGCCCGACGACAGCATCCGCTATCATCGCGCCGGTTCCCACTGCCGGAAGTCCTGTCGTGATTCGACCCAAGCCCGTGCTGTTGCTGATCCTCGATGGATGGGGTCACCGCGAAGACCCCGCCGACAATGCCGTAGCCCAGGCCAAGCTGCCCAACTGGCATGCCCTGTTGCGCGATTGCCCGCACACACTCGTGCATACCTCGGGCCTGAGGGTGGGCTTGCCGGAAGGCCAGATGGGCAATTCCGAGGTCGGGCACATGAATCTTGGGGCCGGGCGGGTGGTGTATCAGGATCTCACCCGCATCGATGCCGCGATCCACGATGGCAGTTTTTTCAAGAACCCGGAATTGCTGGCCGCCTGTGCGGCGGTCAAGGCCGGTGGCACCTTGCATGTGTTCGGTTTGCTCTCACCCGGTGGCGTGCACAGCCACGAAAACCACATCTTCGCCATGTTGGATCTGGCCGGGCGTCAGGGCGTGGCGCGGATCGCGGTGCACGCCTTCCTTGATGGCCGCGACACCACGCCCAAGTCGGCGCGCGCCAGCCTGGAGCGTTTGCAGGCGCAGTGCAAAAAGATTCCCGGTGCTTTTGTGGCAAGCGTTTCCGGGCGTTACTACGCAATGGATCGCGATCAGCGTTGGGAGCGAGTGGAAAAGGCCTGCCGCGCCATCGCCGAGGCAGACTCACCTCTGCATGCAGCCGATCCACTGGCCGCATTGGATGCGGCCTATGCGCGGGGTGAAACCGATGAGTTCGTGCTGCCCACGGTGATCGAAGGCGCAAGCCCGATGCGCGATGGCGATGCCGTGGTATTCATGAATTTTCGCGCCGACCGTGCGCGTGAAATCAGCATGTGCTTCGTGGCCCCCGAGCGCATCGGCTTTCAGCGTCCACGCGATATTGCGCTGGCGCGCTATGTCTGCCTGGCCGAGTACGACGCCACCTTGCCCGCACCCGTGGCCTATGGCCCGGAGAGCCTGCACAACACCCTGCCCGAAGTGCTGGCCGCGCACGGCATGCAGCAGTTGCGCATTGCCGAAACCGAGAAGTATGCGCACGTCACCTTCTTCTTCAATGGTGGCCGCGAGGAAGTTTGGCCGGGCGAGGAGCGCATCCTCGTGCCCAGCCCCAAGGTGGCAACCTACGATCTGCAGCCGGAAATGAGCGCGCCGGAAGTGACGCGGCGACTGGTCGAAGCCATCGCCAGCCAGCGCTTCGATGTCATCATCTGCAATCTCGCCAACCCGGACATGGTGGGCCATACCGGTGACCTGGCGGCAGCGATTCGTGCAGCCGAAGCCATCGATGCCTGCATCGGCGACATCGTTGCCGCCCTGCGCGATGTGGGCGGCGAGATGATCCTCACCGCCGACCATGGCAACCTTGAAATGATGCGTGATCCGGCCACCGGCCAGCCCCACACCGCCCACACCACCGGCCCCGTGCCCCTGGTGTATTTCGGGCGCAAGGCAACGCTGCTGGATGATGGCGCCCTCAAGGATGTGGCGCCGACCCTGTTGCACCTGTTGGGCCTTGAGCCACCGTCGGAAATGAGTGGGCATAACCTGGTCGAATTCCTGTCCGAAGCGGGTTGACGCAGGATGCGCGGGCTTCCGCTGCGAGGCATGGGCGTGGCATGCGGCCACGATCGCAGATCAAGCGTTCGCGTGATCGCAAGCCTGCTGGTGCTGGCCTTTCTGGCGCCGCTCGTCTTGGCCCAGACCCCGAACGATCGTGCGGCACGCGAGGCCGAGGCGCAGCAACGACTCGATGTCGTGCGCGAGGACATTGCCAAGCTCACCGGTACCCTCGCCACGCTCGACAGTGAGCGCGGCGAGGCTGCCCGCGCCCTGCGCGAGGCCGATCGCAGCGTCGACCGGGAAAGCCGCGCCTTGCAGGAAATCCAGACGCAGGTCGCAGCGCAGGAAGTCGAGCTGGCACGCCTCGAAGTCGAGCGCGAGGCCTTGGAACGGCGCCTCGACCGCCAGCGCAAGGCGCTTGCCGGATTGCTGCGTTCGGCCTATGCCCTGGGACAGCACGAGCAGCTCAAGCTGCTGTTGGCGCAGGATCGCATCGACGCACTCGCGCGGGTGCTGGCCTACCATCGTTATTTCGAGCGTGATCGCATCACCCGCATCGAGGCCTTGTTGGGCGAGTTGCAGCAGCTTGCCGATGTGGTCAGGAAGGTGCGCGAGCAACGGCTCGTGCTGGCGCAGAGTCAGGCGCTGCAACAAGAACGCATCGGCGCGCTCGAAGCGCAGCGGGAAGAACGCCGCGTGCTGGTGGCCGATCTCGACGCCCGCTTCCGTGACGCCGATACCCGCCTCAAGGCACTGGCGCGCGACGAGCAGGCCTTGACCCAGTTGCTGGAGAAACTGCACGACATCTTTGCCGACATTCCCGAGCAACTCGATGCGGCGCAGCCGTTTTCCAGACGGCAGGGCAAGCTGACGCGGCCCGTCGCCGGCAGCACCCTGGTGGCGTTTGCCGGCAAGTTGCCCGATGGCCGCACCAGCCAGGGCTGGCTGATCGCGGCCGAGGCCGGTATCCCGGTGCGCGCCGTGGCGCACGGCCGGGTGGCGTTTTCCGACTGGCTCAACGGCTATGGCCTGATCGTCATCCTCGATCACGGTGATGGCTACATGAGCCTGTACGCGCAGAACGACAGCCTGCGCCGCGAGGTCGGCGACTGGGTCGATGCCGGCGATGCGATTGCCAGCGTCGGCAGCTCCGGTGGCCAGTCGCGTCCGGCACTCTATTTCGAACTGCGCCGGGGCGGACGCCCGGTCGATCCGAAGAACTGGTTCGGCACGCGCTGAGGGCGTCGCGGAGTCGCCGGCGTGCGATAATCGCTGGATGAATCGTTTTCTTCTTTGCGTCTGCCTCGCCGCTGCTCCGGCGGCACTGTTCCCCGTCACCGCCAGCCTCGCCCAGACGGCCGTGGAGCCGTCGCAGGAGGCCGCGCCGACGGTCGCCGCCGGGGAGGATGCGGCGAAGGACACGGCCCGTGTCAGTCTCGACGAGATCCGCCGCTTCGTCGCGGTGTTTCGCGCGGTCAAGGATGGTTACGTCGATCCGATCGACGACCAGACCCTGATGCATGCGGCGATCCGCGGCCTGCTGCTCGATCTCGATCCGCACAGCGCCTACCTCGATGCCGAGCAATCACGTGAACTGAACGAGGCCGCGACCGGCGCCTACGATGGCCTCGGGCTGGAGGTCGTGCAGCAGCCCGATCGCAGCCTGCTGGTGATCGCGCCGATCGACGACACCCCGGCCGCGCGTGCCGGCATTCGTGCCGGCGACGTCATCACCGCGATCGACGGCAAGCCGATCATCGCCGATGGCGTCGATGCCGCGATCGACTCGATGCGTGGGCCGATCGGCAGCACGACACGCCTGACCGTGATGCGCGAGACGGCGCGGGAGCCGCTCGAATTCACCCTCACGCGCGAAACCATCCGGATGTCCAGCGTGCGCACGCGTCTGCTCGAACCGGGCTATGGCTACCTGCGCATCTCCAGCTTCCAGAACAACACAGGCCTCGATCTGGAGCGCAAGCTCAAGGAGTTGACCCGGCAGGGCGAGGCACCGCTCAAGGGCCTGGTGCTCGATCTGCGGCACAATCCCGGTGGTCTGCTGAACGCGGCGGTCGAGACCGCCGATGCTTTCCTCGACGAGGGCGTGATCGTCAGCACCCGCGGACGCCTGCCACAGTCGCGCAGCGAAGTGACGGCACACAAGGGCGACGTGATTGCCGGCGCGCCGATCGTGATTCTCGTCGACGGCGGCACCGCGAGCGCGGCCGAGGTGTTGGCCGGCGCCTTGCGTGACCATCATCGCGGTCTCGTCCTGGGTCAGACCACTTTCGGCAAGGGTTCGGTGCAGACCGTGCTGCCGCTCGACAACGGCGATTCGATCAAGCTCACCACGGCGCGCTACTACACGCCCAATGGAACCTCGATCCAGGCTGCCGGCATCGTTCCCGACGTGACCCTCGATGATCGCGGTGACGATGTGGCGGATTCGACCTACCAGCCCCCGACGTTGCGCGAACGCGACCTGCCCGGACACCTGCGCGGTGAGGCCGAGGGCGCGGATGCGGCCGTGGAAACGACCCGGGAGGCTGCCACGGCGCGCGCCGCGGAGTTGGATGATCGCGGTGTGCGCGAGGCTCTCAACCTGCTCAAGGGTCTGGCGATGTTCCGCAGCAAGGCGTCGCCGCCGATTCACTGACCGGCGCCTTCAACGCCCCTCGGCAAGGCGCAGGGCGAATTCGTCCGGCAAGCCCGCCAGCGCCATTTCCGCCATCGCGGCATTGAGGTTGTAGGGCGTGGTCCGGAAGTGCAGTTGGTTGTGGTCGGTGTCCAGCAGGCACCAGGCGGCCTCGGGATTGCCGTCGCGTGGCTGGCCGACCGATCCGACCACGGCCAGCCACCGATCTGCGGCACCCAGTTCGATCGATGGCTCGGCCGTCGAGAATGCCTGCACCGCAGTTTCGCCGTGGCGCAGCACGAACAGGGCCGGGCGATGCACATGGCCGCAGAACGACAGGCGTGCGGTGCAGGTGGCGAGGCATGCCTGGGCATCGATGTCGTTCTCGACATAACCCCAGCCCGAAGGGTGGGCGCCGAAGGTGTGGGCGTAGCAGCGGTCGGCAGTCGTGACGGTCAAAGGCAGGCGGGCGAGGAAAGCGCGCTGCTCCAGGTCGAGACGGGCTTGTGTCCAGACTGCGACGTCGCCGGCACGCCCGGGCAAGGCGCGAGGGTTTCCGACGACGGCAGCATCATGGTTGCCCTGTACCACGATGGCACCCTGAGCCTGCAATTCGCGCGTGCGTTCCACGCACCAGACCGGGTCGGCGCCATAACCGACCAGATCGCCGAGCACGACGGCCTGCTCCGCGTTTGCGGCCTGCGCTGCGGCAAGGCAGGCCTCGAAGGCCTGGCGGTTGGCGTGAATGTCGGCAAACAGGGCGATGCGCATGGTGTTCTGGAACGGCTGCAAGCACTCGGCACTACAGTGATGTTCTTCGGGTCGGATGTCCATGCGTGGCGCGTTCGCCGGGCGCACGCTCATCCGCCAGCGCGCTGCGCAACCAATCTGCCAGCGGAGCAGGGCGGTTGTCGGTGTGCTTGCGTGGGGTGCACAGCAGCCAGTGGGCAGCGGTCGTGACGAAGCCGAAGGGTGCCAGCAAGCGACCCGTCGCGAGGTCTTCGCGCACCAGGGGCTCGGGCGCGATGGCGATGCCGAGGCCGGCGCCGGCGGCTTCCAGCAGGTAATAGAGGTGTTCGAAACCCGTGCCAAATCGCAACTGCGCCGGATCGATGCCGGTCCGGCCGGCCCAGTCGGGCCAGGCCTGCGGGCGCGAGCTGGTGTGCAGCAGTGCGTGCTCCGGCAGTGCTGTGGGCCCACGCTCGACCAGAACCGCTGCCGCCGGGTGCGTGGCTGCCAGCACCGGACCAATGCGTTCAGGTGCCAGCACATGCACGACCCAGGTGTCGGGCCAGGGCGGCGCTGCGAGCAGCAGGGCGGCGTCGAGGCCGGAAAGCCGCGCATCAGGAATGCGTTCCTGTGGTGAAAGATGCAGGCGCAAGCCAGGCAGATCGCGTTCCAGTTGCGGCAATCGCGGGATTACCCAGCGTGCCAGCACGCTCGCGGCGCAGCCGAGCACCAGGGGCGAATGATCGCCTTCCTGACGCAGTCTGGCGCAACTGTCGCGCAGTCGATCGAAGGCATCAGCGGCAGCCTCGGCCAGGCGCAATCCGGCGCTGGTCGGCACGATGCCACGACCCTCGCGCCGGAACAGTGCGCAGCCCAGTTCTTCTTCCAGCGCGCCGAGGTGTCGGCTGACGGCGCCGTGGGTGACATGCAGTTCCAGCGCCGCCCGGCTGACGCTGCCCAGGCGCGCCACGGCCTCGAAGGCACGCAGCGCGTTGAGGGAGGGAAGGGTTCGCGTGATCATGTGAGAAAATCTGACGTGTCAGGAAGATTTTATGCCTTATCAGAGCCCGATGCGTGACGTAGACTGTCGCCTGATTCGTTCTCGTTCGAGCCTTTCCAATGGCCTTTCCCGACTACACCACCTTCCCCGATGCCAAGGGCCACTTTGGTCAATTCGGCGGCAGCTTCGTGGCCGAAACCCTGATGCACCCATTGCAGGAACTGACCGAGGCCTGGTTGCGCTACCGCGAGGATGCGGATTTTCTGGCCGAACTGGATGCCGACCTGCGTGATTATGTTGGCCGCCCCAGCCCGATCTATTTCGCCCGCCGGCTGAGCGAGAAGATCGGTGGCGCCCGCATCGTGTTGAAGCGCGAAGATCTCAATCACACCGGCGCGCACAAGATCAACAACACCGTGGGCCAGGCCATGCTGGCCCAGCGCATGGGCAAGACCCGCATCATTGCCGAAACCGGTGCCGGCCAGCACGGCGTGGCCAGCGCCACCGTGGCCGCCCGGCTCGGGCTGGAGTGCGTGGTGTACATGGGTGCCACCGATATCGAGCGGCAGAAGATCAACGTCTACCGCATGACCCTCCTGGGGGCGAAGGTGGTGCCGGTCACGTCGGGCTCGAAAACCCTCAAGGATGCTCTCAACGAGGCCATGCGCGACTGGGTGACCAACATTCACGACACCTTCTACATCATCGGCACCGTCGCCGGCCCGCACCCCTATCCAATGATGGTGCGCGACTTCAATGCCGTGGTCGGGCGCGAAGCCCGCCGCCAGATGCTGGAGCAGTACGGCCGCCTGCCCGATGCCATCACCGCCTGCGTCGGTGGTGGCAGCAATGCCATCGGCCTGTTTCATGCTTTCCTCAACGATCATGCGGTACGCATCGTCGGCGCCGAGGCGGCGGGTGAAGGCATTGCAAGTGGGCATCATGCGGCCTCGCTTTCCGCCGGTCGTCCTGGTGTATTGCACGGCAACCGCACCTATCTTTTGTGCGATGACGATGGCCAGATCACCGAGACGCACTCGATTTCCGCCGGCCTCGACTATCCCGGTGTCGGCCCCGAGCACAGTTTCCTGAAGGATACGGGCCGGGCCGAGTATCGCGGCATCACCGATACCGAGGCATTGGAGGCCTTCCACCTCTTGTGCCGTACCGAGGGCATCTTGCCGGCGCTGGAATCCAGCCATGCCGTGGCACAGGCCATCAAGCTTGCGCGCAAGTTGCCAAAAGAGGGTCTGGTACTGTGCAATCTTTCCGGGCGCGGCGACAAGGATGTTCACACCATCGCCAAGCGCGAGGGCATCGAAATCTGAAGGAGCGTTTCATGCCCATACTCGGCATTGGCCTGCATGTCATCGTGGCGATCTTTTTCGCGATTCACGCGATCCGCACGCGGCAGGAAATGTACTGGCTGCTGATTCTCTTCCTGTTCCCGCTGTTCGGCAGCCTGGTGTACGGCCTGGCCGTCTTCTTGCCGGAAGTGCGCAACAGCCGGGGCGGGCGACGTGCCTTGAGGGCACTGCGCGAGCAGATCGATCCGGGCCGGGAATTGCGCGAAGCGCGCGAAGCCTTCGAGATTTCGCCCACGGTGCAAAACCGCCTGCGTGTGGCCGATGCCCTGCTGGCCGATGGCAAGGCGGCGGAGGCCACGCCTTTGTATGCCACCTGCCTGCAGGGCCTGTATCGCAATGATGCCGACATCACCCTGCGTTATGTGAGTGCACTGTTGGAAGAAGGGCGTGCCGCACAGGCGCGCGATGTCCTCGACACGCTCCGTGCCGAGCAGCCGGATCTCAAGTCAGCTCAGGGCCATCTGCTGTACGCACGCGCCGTGGCCGGCTGTGGTGACAAGGCAAGCGCACGGCACGAGTTCGATGCGCTGCTCGCTTACTCCGCGTCATTCGAAGCACGCGCCTGGTATGCCGATTTTCTGGCCGAGTGGGGTGAGCCCGACAAGGCCCGTGCCCTCAGCGAAGAAGCCCTGCGCCCGGTCAGGCACATGCCGCGCCATGCGCGTGAACTCAATGCCAAGTGGATCCAGCGTCTGCGCCACCACGTCTCCTGAAACTCTCCCATCTTTCATTCCGGCCTGAACTCATGAATCGCATCGACACCCGTTTTGCCGAACTCTCGGTCACTGGCCGCACCGGACTTGTCCCCTTCATCACGGCGGGCGATCCTTCCATCGAAGCGATGGTGCCGGTGATGCATGCACTGGTTGCCGCCGGGGCCGACGTGCTCGAACTCGGTGTGCCGTTTTCCGATCCGATGGCCGATGGACCGGTGATCCAGTTGTCGAGCGAGCGTGCTCTCGCCCGTGGCATGGGCACGCGCCAGGTATTTGACATGGTGCGCGAGTTTCGCCGTACCGATGCACGTACGCCCATCGTGCTGATGGGCTATCTCAATCCCGTCGAAATCCATGGCATCGGGCGTTACGCAAAAGATGCTGCCGATGCTGGCGTCGATGGTCTCCTGTTGGTGGATCTTCCGCCGGAAGAAGGTGCGGAAACACACGCCATTCTCGAAGCTGCAGGCTTGCATCCAATCTGCCTGGCCGCGCCTACCAGTGGCCCCGAGCGCCTTGCACGCCTGATGCAGGCCGGGCGTGGCTATCTTTACTACGTATCCTTCGCCGGCGTCACCGGAGCCGCGCAACTTCAAGTCGATGCGGTGCGCGAGCAGGTGGCGGCAATCAAGACGCTGGGCGATCTGCCCGTGGCGGTGGGCTTCGGCGTGCGTGATGCTGAATCAGCACGGAGCATCGGCGAAATTGCCGATGCCGTGGTGATCGGCAGTGCCTTGGTGCAGGCCATGGCCGGTGCCGAAAGTCCCGAGGATGCCGCTGCCCGAGCCAGCGCATTTCTCGCGCCGATCCGGGCTGCGCTTGATGCCTGAGGGGTCGCGAGAAGGTCGTCCGCAGCAGGGGGGTGAATCATTCTGCGGTGTTCGGCCGTGTTCATCGACAGCAGAGATCCGAACACATCGGAGCCTTGCCATTGCGAGCGCAGCGAAGCAATCCAGACATTTGATTTCCCCCGGCTTCCGGATTGCCACGTCGCTTCGCCTCTCGCCATGACGAGGTGTTCAGGTGTTTCCAGGGCTCGGCCCATCATTGCCCCGGCAAGTGTGGCGTCGGTGCTGGAAATCCGACTTGCCGTGTCACAGGGTGTCGCCGTGCTATCGAACCTCGCTGTGCGGCACTAAACTACCGGCTTTGCCCCTGAACCCGAGCACGATGAGCTGGCTTAGCAAACTGATGCCCGCGCGCATCCGTACCGAAGGCACGAAGAAGGCCGGGTCGGTGCCCGAAGGCGTGTGGGAAAAATGTGACGGGTGCGCGGCGGTGCTCTACAAGCCCGAGCTGGAGCGCAACCTGTTCGTCTGCCCCAAGTGCAATCATCACATGGTGATCTCCGCGCGTTACCGGCTGGGCGCCCTGTTCGATCCCGATACCGCGATCGAGCTGGATGCCGGCTTGGAACCGGTGGATGCATTGAAATTCCGCGACACCAAGAAGTACCCCGATCGCATCCGTGCGGCGCAGAAGCAGACCGGTGAGCGCGACGCGCTGGTCTCGATGTTCGGCAAGCTCAAGGGTCAGGCTCTGGTGGCCTGCGCATTCGAGTTTCGTTACATGGGCGGCTCGATGGGTGCGGTGGTCGGGGAAAAGTTCACCCGAGCGGCCGAACGCGCGCTCGATGAGCGTCATCCGCTGGTGTGCTTTTCCGCCACCGGCGGCGCGCGCATGCAGGAAGGTCTGTTTTCCCTGATGCAGATGGCCAAGACCTCGGCCGCGATTGCGCGGATGCGTGCCGCCGGCTTGCCGTTCATCTCGGTCCTGACCCATCCGACCACGGGCGGGGTTTCGGCCAGCCTGGGCATGCTCGGCGACATCAATCTGGCCGAACCCAAGGCCTTGATCGGCTTTGCCGGCCCGCGGGTGATCGAGCAGACCGTGCGCGAGACCCTGCCGCAGGGCTTCCAACGCAGCGAATTCCTGCTCGAACATGGGGCTATCGACGCGATCATCGACCGGCGCGAGTTGCGCAACACGCTGGCAGCCCTGCTGGCGCTGCTGATGCGTGCACCGATGCCGGCGGCCGACATCGTTATTCTCGACAGTGCGAGTTGAGTGATGGCGACACGGCGATATTTCGGCACCGACGGCATCCGCGGCAGGGTCGGCGAGGGCGTGATTTCCGCCGACTTCGTGCTCAAGCTCGGCTGGGCGGCAGGGCGCGTGTTGGCACGTGGCGGGCGGCGCCGGCCGCTCGTGGTCATCGGCAAGGACACCCGCATCTCCGGTTACATGTTCGAAGCGGCGCTGGAAGCGGGACTGGTCGCCGCGGGTGCCGATGTGCGCCTGCTCGGACCGATTCCAACGCCCGGCGTGGCATTCCTGACCCGCTCGTTGCGTGCCGATGCCGGCATCGTCATCTCGGCCTCGCACAATCCGCACCAGGACAATGGCATCAAGTTTTTTTCCGGCAAGGGTGAAAAGCTCGACGATGCGACCGAACTGGCGATCGAGGCCCTGCTCGAAGAACCGTTTTCGACCGTTGCCTCCGAGAGCCTCGGCAAGGCGGTGCGGATCGATGATGCCGATGCGCGCTATGTCGAGTTTTGCAAGGCCACGGTGGCGACGGATTTTTCCCTTGCCGGACATCCGTTCGTGCTCGACTGCGCGCACGGCGCGAACTACCAGGTCGCCCCGCGCGTGTTCCGCGAGCTGGGCGCGAACGTGACGACCATCGGGACCGAACCCGATGGTCTCAACATCAATCGCGGCGTCGGTTCGACCCATCCGGAAGCGCTTGCGGCTGCGGTACGCGCAAGTGGAGCCGAGCTGGGCATCGCCTTCGATGGCGATGGTGACCGGGTGTTGTTCGTCGATCATGGCGGCGCGGTGGTCGACGGTGATGCATTGATCTACCTGCTGGCGCGTGACTGGCAGGCGAACGGGCGCCTGCGCGGCCCTGTCGTCGGAACCCTGATGACCAACTTCGCACTGGAGCGGGCGCTGGGCGAGCACGGCATCGGCTTCCTGCGCGCCCAGGTCGGTGATCGTCATGTGCATCAGGCCCTGGTGGAGCACGGTGGCGTGCTCGGTGGCGAGGCCTCGGGGCACATCCTGTGCCTGGATCTGGCCACCACCGGTGATGCCATCGTCAGTGCCCTGCAGGTGCTGGCGGTGCTCGCGCGTGCCGGGTTGTCGCTGGAAGCCGCACTCGCCGGATACCAGCCGCTGCCGCAGCGTACGGTCAACGTGCCTGCTGTCAATGGCAATGCGCTGGCTCATGCCGGCGTGATCGAGGCGCGCAGGCGCGCCGAGGCCGCGTTGTGCGGGCGCGGACGCCTGGTACTGCGGGCCTCGGGGACCGAGCCGGTGATCCGGGTCACGGTGGAAGCCGATGATGCCGGCCTGATGCAGAGCGTGGTCGAACACCTCGCGGCGGCAGTACGAGCCGTGGGCTGAGTCGCTGACGTCATGCTTCGCTTTCCCTGAAACCGATCGAGTGCAGCCCGTGAGCATCTCCATCCCGACCCTCGACATCACCCGCTTCGACATCGACCGGGACGCCTTCGTCGCCGATCTCGGCACTGCGTATCGCGAATGGGGGTTTGCCGGGATTCGCAACCACGGCATTCCGCAGCGGCTGATCGACGAGGCCTATGCGGCGTTCCGGCGTTTTTTTGCGTTGCCCGAGGACGTGAAGAAACGCTACCACGTGCCCGGCGGTGGCGGTGCGCGCGGCTACACGCCGTTCGGCGTGGAAACGGCCAAGGGCTCGAAGCATTTCGATCTCAAGGAGTTCTGGCATGTCGGTCGGGAGTTGCCGTCCGACAGCCGCCACCGCACGGTGATGGCCGACAACCTCTGGCCGGAAGAAGTGCCCGAGTTCAAGCCCTGTGCCCTCGCCCTGTATCGCGCCCTCGACACGCTGGGCGCGCGCGTGCTCTCGGCGCTGGCCTTGCACATCGGCCTTCCGGTCGACTGGTTCGCCGACAAGACCGACGCCGGCAACTCGATTCTGCGACCGATCCACTATCCGCCGATCACCACGACCGACGTACCCAACGTGCGTTCGGGCGCGCACGAGGACATCAATCTCATCACCCTCCTGGTCGGCGCCAGCGCCGAGGGCTTGCAGGTACTCTCGCGCCAGGGCGAGTGGGCGCCCTTCACTGCCGATGCCGACACCATCGTGGTCAACATCGGCGACATGCTGCAACGACTCACCAACCACGTCTATCCATCCACCACGCATCGCGTCGTCAATCCAGCGGGAGACAAGGCACGCGAACCGCGCTATTCGGTGCCGTTCTTCCTGCACCCGAACCCCGATTTCCTGATCGACGTGCTGCCCTCGTGCATCAACGCCGACAATCCGAGTCGTTATCCCGAGCCGATCACGGCGCAGGGCTATCTGGAAGAGCGACTGCGCCAGATCAAGCTGATCTGAGCTTCGTTGCGCGCGCAGCGATCGCGCAGGCTGAGGCACGAGCGGCACGGGGTGGCGCGGGCAGGGTGATTCAGTCGCCGCTGGTCGCAGTCGTCACGGGTCGTCACCACGCCGGGTCGAGCATGTCCAGACGCACGAGCAGGATCTCGCCTGCGCCGTGCAGGGCGATGTTCTCGCTGGGCCTCGATGCTTCGGCAAGTGCCAGCGTGTCGCCTGCGAGCGCGCGGTCCGCGTCGGGTGTGGCGCCGATGGCGGTCCAGCCATTCAGGACGTGGATGATCCAGCGGGTGGCTGGTGTTCCCGACAGGTGGAGCGGCTCGCCGTGAGCATGATGTTCGAGGCTGGCGCGAACCCGTTTCGGCTTCCACATGAGGTTGAAATCGCGGGTCGGTCCGGCGAGCAGGCGACAGTCGGGCGCGTCACTGCCGTCGAAGTCGATGCGGGCAAGCGACTGGTCGAGGAGGCATTCGCGCCCGTCGCGAAACCCCAGGACCATGCCCGAGCCCTGCAGCAGAAGCAGGCTTCGACGGTAATCGGGAAACGCCGAGAACGGGCAGTCGTGATCGATGTCGGCAAGTGAAATCCGCCAGTCGAAACGCTCTTCGTCTGCGGGCTCGCGGATGATTTCCCGAGTCCAGCCCAGGCCGTTCTTCCAGCGTTGGTGTTGGTAGCGGTCGCAACGGATGAGGGTGACGTGCATGGTGCCAGTGTAGCGGCTGGGCGCCATCGTTCAGAGCGCGCGGGTACGCCTGTGTGAGTCACAGGCCAACGTTCGTCATGTGCGTGGACACGCCGATCGATGGTGCGTTCGGACATGAAAAACCCCGGATGGATGACCGGGGTTCGTTGGTACTGCATGCATCAATGTGGTGCCCAAGGGGGGACTCGAACCCCCACGACTCTCGTCGCTACCACCTCAAGGTAGTGCGTCTACCAATTCCGCCACCTGGGCTGGTGTTGCATCGCGTCCGCGAACGGCCGCGCATCTTAGCAGATTCGTTTCGTCTTATTCGCCTGCAGGCTTCGGAGTTTCCGGCGCGGCAGCCGGAACTTCGGCAGCCGGGACTTCGGCAGCCGGCACCGCTTCGGCCGGAGCGGCTTCGATGGTGGTCGATGCGGCGGGCTGCGGCACCGGGCTGGCGGCCGGAACTTCCTGCTCGCTGCTGGTTGCCGGCGTCACGCTGCCCATGATGCCCAGATCGCTGGCCTGATTGCCCGCGCCCGCGCTCTTGTGCAGGTAGATCGCCATGCCGAGCGACATCGTGAAGAAGATTGCGGCCAGCACGGCCGTGCTCTTGGACAGGAAGTTGGCCGAGCCGCGCGCACCGAACACCGTGCCGGAGGCGCCGGCACCAAAACCGGAGCCAGCGGCCGCGCCGTCGCCCTGCTGCAGCAAGATGAGTGCGGTCATCGCGACCGCGACGAGCATGTAGAAGAGATTGAAGAGGGTGTAAAGCATGTTTTCGGTCTACCGCGCCGCGGCTGCGGCGATGGCCAGGAAATCCGTGGCGACGAGGGAAGCCCCGCCGATCAGGCCGCCATCGATGTCGGGCTGGGAAAACAGCTCGGATGCATTGGCGGGCTTGACGCTTCCGCCGTACAGGATCGGAAGCGAGCTGGCAATTTTAGCATCAATCCTGGCGACTTCGCCACGTATCCAGGCATGGACCTCCTGGGCCTGCGCCGGCGTGGCGGTCAGGCCGGTGCCGATCGCCCAGACCGGCTCGTATGCGAACACGCTGCCGTCGATGGCGCTGGCACCCATCACCAGCACGGGTTCCAGTTGCGCCGCCAGCACGGCCCGGGTTTCGCCGGCCTCGCGCTGGGCGCGGGTTTCGCCGATGCACAGGATCGGTGTCAGACCCGACTCGCGCGCAAGGCGGAACTTTTCCGCCACGACGGTGCTGCTTTCCCCGTGCAGTTCGCGGCGCTCGGAATGCCCGGCCAGGACGTAGTGCGCGCCGATGTCCTTCAGCATGGCTCCGGCGACTTCGCCGGTGAAGGCGCCGTGTTGATGCAGGTCGAGGTTCTGGGCACCGAAGCCGATCCGTCCGTCGCCGTGGCGTTCAACGAGCTCGGCGAGGTAGGGCAGGGGCGGCAGCACGAGCAGTTCGACGTTCTCGATCGCGGGTGCGGCGAGCAATTCGTCGATGAGGGCATGGGCAAAGGCGCGATTGCCGTTGAGTTTCCAGTTTCCGGCGACGATCCTGCGACGCATGGCGACTCCGCTGCAATGGGAAGGACGGCAAGGATAGCCGGCAGGCCTGGCGGGGTCACCTTGCGCGCCGGGGGTTCCTTCACCAGTCGGGCTTGGCTACGCTCACCACAGTCCGTTCGAGGTTCGACCATGTCCAGCGCAGCCCACGCTCTCGTCACTGGCGCTTCCAGCGGCATCGGTGCCGCGATTGCGCGCGAATATGCGCGTCGCGGCGTCCCGCTGGTGCTCACCGCACGCCGGACCGACCGGCTCGATGCGCTTGCGGCGGAGCTGCGTGCACGGGTGTCGTGCGAGGTGCTTGCGGCCGACCTGGCCGATCCGGCGGCGCCCGCGGGTCTGTTCAATGCGCTGGCGGAGCGCGGCATCAGCATCGGACGGCTGGTCAACAATGCCGGTTACGGTGTCCCGGGAAATTATCTGTCCTCGACCTGGGAGACGCATGCGCAATTTCTCCAGGTGATGGTGACGGCGGTGAGTGAGCTGACCTGGCGTTTGCTGCCGCAGATCCGCGCCAGCGGCGAAGGGCGCATCCTCAATGTCGCGTCATTCGCCGGTCTTGCACCGGGAGCGAGTGGCCAGACCCTGTATGCCGGCGCGAAGAGTTTTCTGATCAAGTTCAGCGAGTCGCTGGCGCTGGAGAACGCCCGCTTCGGGGTCAAGGTGTGTGCCCTGTGCCCCGGTTTCACCTATTCGGAGTTCCATGACGTGACCGGCACCCGTGCGCTGGTGTCGAAGTTGCCGAAATGGATGTGGCTGCAGGCCGATGCGGTGGCCCGCCAGGGCGTGGACGGGGTCGAGCGCGGGCGCATCCTGGTCGTGCCGGGAACGGGCTACAAGCTGCTGCGCCAGTTGTTCAAGCTGGCCCCCGATTTCGTCACCTACGGGATGATGGCGAGCAAGTCGGCCTCGTTCCGCGACGGGCGCTGAGTCCGGCCGCGGCTACACTTGCGCCATGCCCGCCTTTTCCTATCACGCGCTGGATACCGATGGCCGCAGCCGCAAGGGTGTGCTGCAGGCCGATACGGCGCGCGCGGCGCGAGCCAGCCTGCGCGAACGCGGGCTCAATGCGCTGGAAGTGCAGCCGGTCGGCGATGCGGGTTCGATCGGCGTGACGCGCAGCCTGTCGGCGGCGCAACTGGCGGTGTTGACCCGGCAGCTTGCGGCGCTGATCGGCTCCGGCCTGCCGATCGACGAGGCGCTCGCGGCCCTGGCGGAGGGCAGTGAGGGAATGTTGCGCTCACGTCTGGTGGCCTTGCGGGCGCGGGTCATGGAAGGGGCGACGCTGGCGGCCGCGATGGCCGAGGCGCCAGGCCTGTTCCCGTCCCTGTACCGCGCCACGGTGGCGGCCGGCGAAGCCTCCGGCCGGCTCGATGCGGTGCTGGCGCGGCTGGCCGATTACACCGAGGCACGCCAGGCGCTGCGCGCCAAGGTCATCCTCGCGCTGGCCTATCCTGCCCTGTTGTCGTGCATCGCGATCCTCGTGGTCGCCGGCCTGATGATCTGGGTGGTGCCGCAGGTGATCGAGGTGTTCGCCCGCGCGCACCAGGAACTGCCGTGGGCGACGCGGGTGTTGATCGGCATCTCGGCGCTGGTCGAACGCTTCGGCGTCTGGCTGCTGGTGCCGCCCGGCCTGCTCGTCGTGGCCGGCATCGCGGTGGCGCGTGCGCCGGCGTTGCGCGCCGCATGGCAGGGTGTGCTGTTGCGCCTGCCGGTACTGGGACGGCTCGTGCGTGCCGCCGACATCGCGCGTTTCTCGCGCACCCTCGCGCTTCTCGTCGGCAGTGCCGTGCCGCTGCTGGAAGCACTCAACATCGCGGCGCAGGTGGTTTCCAATGCGGTCTTGCGCGACGCCCTGGCGACGGTCGCGCTGCGGGTGCGCGAGGGTGCCGGGCTTGCCCGTTCGCTTGGCGAGAGCGGGCAATTTCCACCGGTTGCGCTGCGCCTGGTGGCGAGCGGGGAGAAAAGCGGGCGGCTCGACGTGATGCTGGCGGATGCGGCGATCCAGCAGGAGCGCGAACTCGATACCGCGCTCGGCGTCGCGACGACGGTGCTCGGTCCGGGCGTGATCCTCGTGGTCGGCGCACTGGTACTGTTCATCGTGTTGGCGATCCTCTTGCCGATCTTCTCGCTCAATACCCTGGTTCATTGACTGCGGCGCGCCGGACGTGGCGCGATGGTCAAGCCACGAGCCTGATGCTAACGTTCACGCAATCACGAGAGTCCTTGCCGATCCATGCCGCTGCTTCGCTTCGACCATGTCAGCAAACGCTACCCCGGCGGGCACGAGGCGCTGAACGACATCAATTTCGAGCTGGACGAGGGTGAGATGCTGTTCCTCACCGGTCATTCCGGCGCCGGCAAGAGCACCCTGTTGCGTCTGGTCCACCTGAGCGAGCGGGCAAGTCGTGGTGCGGTGTTCTTCGCCGGCCGCAATCTCGCCACGATCCGTCGGCGCGGCCTGCCCTTCCATCGTCGCCAGGTCGGTGTGGTGTTCCAGGATCATCGCCTGTTGATGGATCGCAGCCTGTTCGACAATGTCGCCTTGCCGTTGCTGATCGCCGGCACGCCGCGGGTCGAGATCGCCAAGCGGGTGCGCGCCGCGTTGGAGAAGGTCGGGCTGGGCGAGCGCGAGCGCAGTCTGCCGACCGGCCTGTCGAGTGGCGAGCAGCAGCGCGTCGGCATTGCCCGCGCCGTGGTTGCACGGCCGGCGGTGCTGGTCGCGGACGAACCCACGGGCAATCTCGATCCGGACCTTGCCGCCGAGATCATGGCGCTGTTCGCACGACTCCCGGCCCAGGGCACCAGCGTGCTGGTGGCGAGTCACGACCTGCATCTGGTCCGAAGCCTGCGCAAACGCGTGCTGGTGCTCGACCACGGCAGGCTGATCGACGACTTCCGCCCCGGGGACGAGGCGTGAACGCGGTTCCAGCACGCAAAAAGCAGGTGCGCAACACCGCGGTGGGGCGTGGTCCGGGCTTGCGCGAGCGTTTTCTGGCCTGGCGCGAGCAGCATCTTTACAGTTTCTTTTCCAGCATCGGACGGATGATGCAGCGGCCGTGGGCGACCGCGTTGACGGTCGGGGTGATGGCGCTGGCGCTGGTGCTGCCGCTGTGCCTGGCCCTGCTGGTCGGCAATCTGGAGCGACTCTCGGGGAATTTCCGCGAGGCACGCGAGGTCAGCGTGTTTCTCGATGCCGGTGCCACCGCGGAGGCCGTCGAAACCCTGGCGCGCGAATTGCGCGCGGATCCGGAAATTGCCGGCGTGCTTGTGCGCACGCCGGAGCAGGGGCTCACCGAATTCCGCGAAATGGCGGACTTTGCCGATGCCCTGGCGCTGCTCGACGAGAACCCGCTGCCGGCGGTCCTGGTGGTGACACCGGCGAGCGAGGTCGATCCGCTGACGCTGGCACGACGCCTGCACGACTTGCCCGGAATCGATTTTGTCCAGCATGATGCACAGTGGCGCGCGCGCCTCTCCGCCTGGCTCGACTTCGGACGTCGCCTGGCTTGGGTCGTGGCGGGCCTTTTGGGGGTGGGAGTCCTGCTGGTGGTGGGAAATACGGTACGCTTGGACATCCAGAGCCGTGCCGAGGAGATTCAGACGGTGCAATTGCTGGGGGCAACCGACGGTTTCGTGCGCCGACCTTTCCTGTACCTGGGTGCCTGGTACGGATGGCTGGCGGGTCTGCTGGCGCTGATCGTGGCGGCGCTGGTGCCCATGGCCCTGCGGGCACCGGTCGCCGGGCTGGTGGAGAGCTACGGCAGCACCTTCCAGTTGCGCGGCCTGGATGCGGAGTTGATCATCGCGACAGTGCTCGGCTCGGTCGCGCTCGGCTGGCTTGGCGCCTGGCTTGCCGCAGGCCATCACCTGCGTCGCACCCTGCCCGACACGGAGCCGTCCCGATGAGTACCGGCATCACTCGCCACATCACCAGCGACACGCCACGCATCATGGTGGTGGACGGCTCGCGCGTGGCACGCAAGCTGATCGAGCAGGTTCTGCTCAAGGATGTTCCCGGGGTCTCCGTGATTTCCTGCGAAACCGGTGCCGAGGCCAAGACCGCGCTGCAGGAGGGCATCGTCGATCTGGTCACCACGGCCCTGCGCCTGCCCGACATCGACGGTCTGGATCTCGCACACTACATCCGCGAACACGCGCCGCAAGCCTACATCCCGATCATCGTCGTGTCCGGTGATGCGCAGGAGCGCCTCGTCAATCGCAGTTTCGGCGATGATGTCACCGACTATTTCGACAAGGGCCTGGGCTTTTCCGCGTTGTCCGCGTTCATCAAGGGCTACGTTTGCCCGGAGCCGGAAGCCGGTGGTGAGGTGCTGTACGTCGAGGACAGTCGCGTGGTGGCCGTGGCGACTCGGCGAATGATGGAAAAACACGGCCTGCGCGTGACCCACGTGGTCAGCGTCGAGGATGCGCTGGCGCATCTGGATACCGCGCGCGAGCAGGGCAACATTCCCGGCCCGGACGTGATCCTGACCGACGTCTACCTCAAGAGCGGACTGACCGGCCACGATCTGCTGGAGCGCGTGCGCGGGACGGATTACGGCTATGGCAAGGGTCTGTTGCCGATCCTGGTGATGACCGGTGACGACAATCCCGCCAACCAGAGTGCACTGCTGCGCTCGGGCGCCAACGACCTGGTGCAGAAGCCGATCGAGGAGCGCCTGCTCATCACCAAGCTGATCTTCCAGTTGCGCGTTGGCCGGCTGATGCGCGAGCGCATTGCTGCCGCCGGCCCGGCGTGAGCGTCGACGCTTCGCGCATCCGCCTCGAACCGGGCTGGAAGTCGCGCCTGCTGGATGTCTTCGCCAGTCCCGAAATGCAGCACCTGCGCGCCTTTCTGGAACACGAGCGCACCACCGGACAGGTCGTCCATCCGCCGGCGCGTCGAATCTTCGCGGCCCTCGATGCGACGCCGTTCGAGGCGGTCAAGGTCGTCATCATCGGCCAGGACCCATACCACGGCACGGGACAGGCGCACGGCCTGTGCTTTTCGGTGCCGCCGGGCGTGCCGGTGCCGCCTTCGCTGCACAACATCTTCAGCGAGATCGAGAGCGACCTGCGCATTCCTCGGCCCGACCATGGCTGCCTCCTGCCCTGGGCGCGGCGCGGCGTGCTCCTGCTCAATGCCGTGCTGACGGTACGACATGGCCAGGCCGGCTCGCACCAGAATCAGGGCTGGGAGTGGTTCACCGACCAGGTGATCGAACGGCTGGCCCGCGAGCGCGAGCAGTTGGTGTTCCTGCTCTGGGGCAGCTATGCGCAACGCAAGGGCCGCGTGATCGATGCCGGCCGCCATCGCGTGCTGCGCTCGGTCCATCCATCACCGCTCTCGGCCTACCGCGGATTCATCGGCTGCGGTCACTTTTCCGCCACCAACGACTACCTGACACGGCGCGGCATCGGCGTGATCGACTGGAGTCTTCCGGCACGCGCCGAGGTCGAAGCGATGCTGTCGGATACCTGAACCGTGCCCGGAAATCCATCCGTGCGACGGGACTGACGAAGCGGGAACTTGGTTCGTTCTTAGCACTCAAATGCTGCGAGTGCTAAACTGCACGCATCAACCACCGACAGGAGTGACCCATGAATCAGGCTTTGGTGGCAAACAATCTTCCGATCCCGAGCGCGCTGGGCTCGCTCGACGCCTACATCGGCACGGTCAACCGCATTCCGGTGCTGACGGTCGAAGAAGAACAGGAACTGGCGCATCGTTACATCGACGAACAGGATTTGTCGGCAGCGCGTTCGCTGGTGCTTTCGCACCTGCGCTTCGTGGTGCACGTGGCGCGTGGCTACAGCGGGTATGGCCTGCAGATGGCCGATCTGGTGCAGGAGGGCAACATCGGTCTGATGAAGGCGGTGAAGCGCTTCGACCCGAGTCATGGTGTGCGTCTGGTGAGCTTTGCGGTGCACTGGATCCGGGCCGAGATGCACGAGTTCATCCTCAAGAACTGGCGCATCGTCAAGGTCGCCACGACCAAGGCTCAGCGCAAGCTGTTCTTCAACTTGCGCAAGAGCCGCCAGCGTCTGGGCTGGATGAACCAGGACGAGGTCCGTGCGGTGGCGCGCGACCTCAACGTGCCCGAATCCGAAGTGCTCGAAATGGAGGCGCGCCTGTCCGGACGCGACATCGGCTTCGAGGCACCGGTCGACGAAGACGATCATGCGCCGCCTGCGCCGATGGCCTATCTCACCGCGGAAGGCGCCGATCCGGCTTCGATCCACGCCGGCGAGGACGAGGAGGGCAGCCAGCTCGAATTGCTGCGTGAGGGATTGGCACAGCTCGATGCACGCTCGCGTGACATCATCCGTCGGCGCTGGCTGGAGGATGGCAGCAAGGTCACGCTGCAGGAACTGGCCGACGAATATGGCGTTTCGGCCGAGCGCATTCGCCAGATCGAGGCCAATGCGATGAAGAAGATGAAGGCGCTGCTGGTCGCCTGAAGCGCGTCAACGCCACAACGTCGACTTCGACGGCCCCGCTCTCCGCAGCGGGGCCGTCGTTGTTTCGGCTCTTCACATCCGCCTGACGCCCGTTCCCGCGTCCGGTCACAGCCGCCGTGCCGGCTCGTCTATGATGGCGCAACCCAAACCGGAGTCTGTCCCCATGTTCTTCATCTGGATCCTGCTCGCCTTCGTGGTGATCACGATTTTTCGTGGCGTCAAATCCGTGCCGCAAGGTTACGAATACACCGTCGAGCGCTTCGGCCGTTACACCCACACACTCTCGCCGGGGCTGGGCTTCATCGTGCCCTGGGTCGATGCCATCGGGCGCAAGATGAACATGATGGAACAGGTGCTGGATGTTCCCTCGCAGGATGTCATCACCAAGGACAACGCCGTGGTGCGTGTCGATGGCGTGGTGTTTTTCCAGGTGCTTGACGCGGCCAAGGGGGCCTATGAAGTGGCCGAGCTGGAAGTGGCCATCCTCAATCTGGTGATGACCAATATCCGTACCGTGCTGGGATCGATGGATCTGGATGAGTCGCTCTCCAAGCGCGATGAGATCAACTCCCGTCTGCTGGTGGTGGTGGATCAAGCCACCCATCCCTGGGGCGTCAAGGTCAATCGCATCGAAATCAAGGACATCCAGCCACCGCGTGACTTGATCGATTCGATGGCGCGACAGATGAAGGCCGAGCGCGAAAAGCGTGCCAACATCCTGGATGCCGAGGGCTTCCGTGCCGCTGCCATCCTCAAGGCCGAGGGTGAGAAGCAGGCCGTGATGCTGGATGCCGAAGGCCGGCGCGAGGCTGCCTTCCGCGATGCCGAAGCGCGCGAACGCCTGGCCGAGGCCGAGGCCAAGGCCACCACCATGGTGTCCGAAGCCATTGCCAAGGGTGATCTGCAGGCCATCAACTACTTCGTGGCACAAAAGTACGTCGAGGCACTCAAGCAGTTCGCCACCTCGCCCAACCAGAAGACCCTGCTCCTGCCGATGGAAACCACCGGCGTGCTGGGCTCACTCGCCGGCATCGTCGAGCTGTCCCGGCAGACGAGCTCGGAGCGCCAGGTGCCGCACGCGCCCAAGCCGCAAGTCGCACGCTTCACGACCGATCCCGCGCCGCCGGTCGGACAGGGCTGAGGAGGCATCATGGACTGGCTGGGTACAGCGTGGTTCTGGGCTGGGCTGGCGCTCGCCCTGTTCGCCGCCGAGGCTGTCGTGCCGGGTGCCTTCCTGCTCTGGTTGGGCTTTGCGGCGACGGTTCTCGTGCCGATCGTCCTGATCCTGCCGGGCATGGGCGGAACCGGGCAGGCGATCGTGTTCGCGATCTTCGCGATGATCTCGGTCGGGATCGGCTGGCGCCTGCGCAGACAGCGGAGCGAGCACAGCGCCAACCCGCTGTTGAACCGCCGTGCCGCCCAGTTCATCGGGCGCATCGTGCCGTTGACTCAGGCGATCGAGCATGGCCGTGGCCAGGTCCAGGTCGATGACGCCTTCTGGGTGGTTGAAGGGCCGGATCTGCCCTTGGGGGCGAGCGTGCGCATCGTCGCCGCCGAGACCATGGTGCTGCGGGTGGTGCCGGCGGGCTGAATCGGCGGGCTGTGATGGCCCGTGCTGCAACGCCGACACAGCGTCGCAGCGCGCAGGCTCAGGCGTCGAAACCTTCGCGTGCAATCGCGCGCCAGCCGATGTCGTTGCGGTGGAATTCGCTCGGCCAATGGATCGATGCCATGCCGGCGTAGGCGTGCTGCTGGGCCTGGGCGACGGTATCGCCGAGCGCGGTGACGCAGAGCACGCGTCCACCGGCGCTGCGCACGCTGCCATCTGCGGCGAGCGTGGTGCTGGCATGGAACACCTTGGCGTTCGCCGGAACCGCATCCAGGCCGATGATGTCCTCGCCCGTGACCGGCGTTGCCGGGTAAGGATGCGAGGCCATGACCACGCCAAGCGCCGGACGTGGATCCCAAAGCGCCTCGGCTTCATCGAGACGGCCTTCGATGCCGGCTTCGAGCAGGTCGACGAGGTCGCTCCGCAGGCGCATCAGGATCGGCTGGGTTTCCGGGTCGCCGAAACGCACGTTGAATTCGATCACCCTGGGTGCACCGCTTGCGTCGATCATCAGGCCGGCGTAGAGAAAGCCGGTGAAGGGCGTGCCGTCGGCGATCATGCCGCGCACTGTCGGTCGCACGATCTCGTCCATGATGCGGGTGTGGATTTCAGGAGTCACCACGGGCGCAGGTGAATAGGCTCCCATGCCGCCGGTGTTGGGTCCGGTATCGCCGTCGCCGACGCGCTTGTGGTCCTGGCTGGTGGCCAGCGGCAGCGCGGTGTGGCCGTCGACCAGCGTGATGAAGCTGGCTTCCTCGCCTTCGAGGTATTCCTCGATCACCACGCAGGCGCCGGCATCGCCGAAGGCGTTGCCCGAGAGCATGTCGCGCAGCGCGGCCTCGGCTTCGTCGAGACTCGTCGCCACCACCACGCCCTTGCCGGCGGCCAGGCCGTCGGCCTTGATCACGATCGGCGCGCCGCATTCGCGCACGTGCGCGAGGGCGGTCTGGAGGTCGGCGTGGACTTCGTAGAACGCAGTCGGAATCCGGTGCCGGCGGAGGAAGTCCTTGGCGAAGGCCTTGCTCGATTCCAGTTGGGCCGCCGCCGCGGTCGGGCCGAAGATGCGCAACCCTTGTGCGTGGAAGCGATCGACCACGCCTGCGGCCAGCGGCGCCTCCGGACCCACCACGGTGAGTTCCACGCCTTCCTCCAGCGCCAGCGCGAGCAATCCATCGATGTCGCAGGCGCCGATCGCGACGTTGCGGCAGCGCGGCTCGCGTGCCGTGCCGGCGTTGCCGGGAGCCACCAGCACTTCGCTCACATGGTGCGATTGCGCCAGCTTCCATGCGAGCGCGTGCTCGCGGCCGCCGGAGCCGATGACGAGGACCTTCATTGTGGAGATTCCATGGGCTTGGATGATCTTGCCGGTGTCGTGGCCGGGCAGGAAACGGGACGTGCGGGCGCAGGCTCGAACCGTTCCGGTCCGCGCGGCCTGCGCACGGTAGCCGAAGCCGACGCCCGCGGGCAAACTGGACGAGACGCACGACCGTATCGGTACGCGACGGCATCGTCCGGCCGTCCGGGAAGCGTCAGGGTGGAGATGGAGGAAGCGCGATGAAGATGACGGCGCAGACGGTTTGGCGGGATGCCTTCATGGCGGCGGTGGCGTCGCCGTGGTACGTCGAGCGCCTGTTCGATCATCTCCCCGACATCGTGTTCTCGCTCAAGGATCGGCACGGGCGCTATGTCTCGATCAGCGAGACGGTGGCGGTGCGCTGCGGCCTGCGGCATCGCCGTGACGCGATCGGCAAGACCGCCTTCGACCTGTTCCCGCGACCCATGGCCGAGCGCTACGCGCGCCAGGACGAACGCCTGTTCCGCACCGGCCGGGCGATCATCGACAACCTCGACCTCACCGTGTATCGCGACGGCAGCTCGGGCTGGTGCCTGAGCACCAAGGAGCCGTTGCGGAATGCCAGCGGCGACATCATCGGACTTGCCTGCATTTCCCGAGATCTGGTCGAGCCCAGCCGTGCCGGCCTCATCGACACGGCCTTCGCCTCGGCCATCGATCACCTGCTCGAACACTTCGGCGAGTCGCTGCGGGTGGAAGCGCTGGCACGGCGTGCCGGCCTGTCGCAGGCGCAGTTCGACCGGCGCATGAAGAAGGTTTTCCATCTCTCCACCGGACAGTACCTTGCCCACATCCGCATCGACCATGCCATCGGACTGTTGCGGGAAGCCGCGCTGTCGATCGCCGACATCGCGCTGCAGTCCGGCTTCTCCGACCAGAGCGCCTTCGCCCGCCAATTTCGCCAACTCACCGGCTTCACGCCCAGCCAGTACCGGCACGTGTTGCAAGGCGAGGCCTGACAAGCGATGCATCAATGCCGGAAGTGGCGCACCCCGGTGAACACCATCGCGATGCCGTGTTCGTCGGCAGCGGCGATGACTTCGGCGTCGCGCATCGAGCCGCCGGGCTGGATCACGGCAGCGATGCCAGCCTGCGCCGCGGCATCGATGCCGTCGCGAAACGGGAAAAAGGCGTCGGAGGCCATCACCGAGCCGGGCACCGTCAGCTTGGCATCAAGCGCTTTGATGCCGGCGATGCGGGCCGAGTAGACGCGGCTCATCTGGCCGGCACCGACACCGATGGTCTGATGGTCTTTCGCATAGACGATGGCATTGGATTTGACGTACTTGGCGACCTTCCATGCGAACAGCAGGTCGTCGAACTGCGCCGGCGTGGGTGCGAGCGTCGTCACCACGCGCAGCTCGCTGCGGGTGACGACGCGATCATCGGCCGTCTGCATCAGGAGACCCGAGCCGATGCGCCTGGCGTCGATGAAGCCTGGCGATGCCGGCGCCAGCGGGATGCGCAGCACGCGCACGTTGGCTTTCTTTTTCGCGTGGTCGAGCGCGGCTTCGTCGTAGTCGGGGGCGATCAGCACTTCGACGAACTGGCGCTCCAGAATGGTCTGCACGGTATCGGCATCGAGCGGGCGGTTGAAGGCGAGGATGCCGCCGAAGGCGCTGGTTGGATCGGTGGCGTAGGCCTTTTCGTAGGTTTCCAGCGTACCGGCGCCGACCGCCACGCCGCAGGGATTGGCGTGCTTGACGATGACGCAGGCCGGCGCGTCGAACTGACGCACGCACTCCCACGCGGCATCGGCGTCGGCGATGTTGTTGTAGGACAGCTCCTTGCCCTGCAACTGGACGAAGGTCGCCAGCGAACCGGGCGCGGGATGCAGGTCGCGGTAGAACGCGGCCTGCTGGTGCGGGTTTTCGCCGTAGCGCAGGTCCATGACCTTGATGAAACTGCCGTTGGCTTGTTGCGGGAAGGTATGGCGAAGCGGGACTGCTTCTGTTGAAAGTCCGCACATGGATGTGCGGGCTTCTGTGGAGGGATCCACATGAATTGAAGACAAAACATCGCTGATGCGCGCATCGTATTGCGCCACGCGGTTGAACGCGGCAACGGCGAGTGCGAAGCGGGTCTGCGCGCAGAGCGTGCCGTCGTTGGCATCGAGTTCGGCAATCAGGTCGGCGTATTGCGCCGGATCGGTCGCCACCGCGACATGGGCGAAGTTCTTGGCCGCGGCGCGCAGCATCGCCGGTCCGCCGATGTCGATGTTCTCGATGATCTCGGCGAAGCGAGCGTCCGGGTTGGCGGAAACCCTCTCGAAGGGATAGAGGTTCAGCACCAGCAGGTCGATCGCAGCGATGCCGTGTTCGGCCATCACCGCATCGTCGGTGCCGCGCCGGCCGAGCAGGCCACCATGCACCTTCGGATGCAGGGTCTTGACCCGGCCATCCATGATCTCGGGAAAGCCGGTGACTTCGGCAACGTCCTTCACCGCAAGGCCGGCATCGCGCAGCGCCTTGGCGCTGCCGCCGGTGGAGATGAGTTCCACGCCGCGTGCGGCCAAGGTGCGCGCCAGTTCGACCAGGCCGGTCTTGTCGGAAACGGAAAGCAGGGCGCGGCGTACCGGAATGGCCTGGCTTGGGAGCGAGTTCATCGGAAAGTCCTGGGTCGGCAGGTGGTGGTGAAGACGGCGAACACGCGCAGTGTCCGGATCGGATAATCAGGCGATGCCGTAGGCGCGCAGCTTCTTGCGCAAGGTTGCGCGGTTGAGGCCAAGCGTGGCTGCGGCACGGCTCTGGTTGCCATCGTGGTGACGCAGCACCTCGCGCAGCAGCGGCAATTCGACTTCGCGCAACACGACCTCGTAGAGATCGTCGGCGGGATGATCGTGCAGGTCGTGCAGATAGCGACGCACCGAGCGCGCCACGACTTCGCACAAGGCGGCAGGCATGGCCCCGTCGGGCTCGACGGCCGAATGCGACAGGCTCGGACTGTTCACGCAGGACGACTCCGCTGGATCGCTGTGTCGCGCCATCGACGCGCGACATGGATGCAGGATTCTATCAGGCCCGATGCGCGAGGATGTGTCGACCGCATGCAGATTGATGACGTGCTTCAACGGAAATCGAATTCAAAGGCGACCGCCTGCTTGCCGGGGTCGCGCACTTCCAGGGTGATGCTCGCACTCTGGCCGGCGCTGATGGTGGCCTCGACATTGCCCAGACCCAGGTATTCGGCCGGCGCGAATTCACGTCGCGCGATCGCCTGCCCGTCCAGATCGGACAAGGTGAGTTGCAATCTCGGCCAGCGCTGGGACCAGCGCGCATCATTGCGGAAGCTGGCGCTGATCAAGAGGGCATCGGGGACCGATGGATGCGGGCGGACATCGCGCGTCAGCAGATGCAGGGCCGCCGGGTCGTGCCAGGCGGGAAGCGTGCAGCCAAGCACGGCGCAGCCGCGCTCCAGTGCGGGCCGCCAGCGTGCGTCGGCGGCCAGACCGTCGAGTTCGGCGACGACGCATTGGCTGCCCAGCAGCAGGGCGAGCAGGAACACGGCGAGCCAGCGTGGCCAGGCAGGCGCCCGTGTGCCCGGCCGGCGTGGCGGCTTCGGCGTCGGGATGAAGCTTGGCAGCACCATGACGTGCGGCGCAGGCGTGTCCGATGCCGTGACCTTGGCATCGGCATCGGTTTCGGTTTCGAGTGTCGTCTCGGGAGCGTCGGGCTCGACGTGTGCGCTCGTGCGTACCGCATCGGCGGCGACCTCGGCATCTACTCCGGTCTCGACCTCGACGCAGGAGTCCGCTTCATCCGTGGCTGTCTCTTCGGCCGCTTCGCTTGGCCGGCATTCCGGCTCGTCCGGGACGGTCGCTTCAATCACGGTCTCGATGGCGGAGTCGGCTTCGATGCCGTCATCGGGCAGTGTCTCGAAATCGAGCTGGCCCTGCACCTGCACCGCCGCCGAGACGGCACTCGAAGATGCCAATGCCGGCTCGCGCGCAAGGTTCTGCAGCGTGTCGAATTCCCGCCCGCAGGCCGGGCAATGCCAGAGGCCGCGGCCCTGGGCCAGGACTTCCGGGGTGATTTCGTGGAGGGTGTCGCAGTGCGTGCAGCGGGTGTACATGCGCGGTTCGGATTCAGGCCGTTCGTGGCTTCACGCCGTCGATTCTGACCCAGTCCTCGCGCTGGTGCACGGTGAAGTCGGCGAACCACTCGCCATAGCGCGCAAGCAGCTCGCCCTCCTGACCGGCGAGAATGCCCGAAAGGGCGATGCGTCCACCCGGTTCGACCCGACTTGCCAGCAATGGCGCGAGCGCGTCGAGGGCGCTGGCGAGGATGTTGGCGACCACGACCGGATAGCTGGCCGCAGGCTCGTCCTGCGGCAGGCAGGCGTGCAGGTGCGCGGCAACGGCGTTGCGTTCGGCATTGTCGTGTGTCGCGATGAGTGCCTGTGGATCATTGTCCACGCCCAGCGCGTGCCCGGCACCCAGTTTGAGCGCAGCGATGGCGAGGATGCCCGAGCCGCAGCCGAAATCGAGCACGCGCTTGCCGTCGAGATCCAGTCCGTCCAGCCATTCCAGGCACAGCGCCGTGGTCGGATGGGTGCCGGTGCCGAAGGCCAGGCCCGGATCCAGCCGCACCACGGCTGCATCTGCGCGTTGGGCTTCTTCGGGCAAGTCCTGATTCCACGGCACGATGTAGGTGCGCCGGCCAAACTGCATCGGCTTGAACTGATCCATCCAGGCCCGTTCCCAATCCTGATCTTCGACGCGGCGAAACTGCACCTTGGACAAATCCAGACCGGGATCAAAGCTTTCCAGCGCCAGCAGTACCAGATCCGCTACCGTTTCAACCGGAAACAGCGCACTCAGGGTCAGCTCGCGCCACAGCGGGGTTTCACCCACGCCCGGCTCGAAGATGGCCTGCTCGTCGGGTGCATCGGCATGTGCATCCATCAGGGTGACCGACAGTGCGCCCACGTCCTCCAAGGCGCTCTGATAGCGCGATTCTTCGGCTTCGGTGCAGGGCAGGGTGAGTTCGAGCCAGGGCATGGGGTTGATCGTTGATGAAAGCGATGCAGGATATCGTGATCTTCAACCGGCCGTTGGATTTGACGGGTTGTGCCAGGAAGCGGAATCCAATGTGGTCGGGTGGTGTCATATTTGCAAGCAGTGCTGTAGTTGCAAAGACATAGGGCACGTGTGCCGTATTGACGAGAGCCGACATGAACCCACCCCATGAAACCCGCGTTCTGCCAAATCCGTCCGATTCGGCACTGATGAACCTGGCGCGAGCCGCCTTCGCCAATGTGATGGAGGGTGCCGAGCCTTCGTGGCCGATTCTCGACCTGTCCGATCCCCGGCAACGCGTGTTTGGTGACTACGAACTGCTCCAGGAAATTGGTCGTGGCGGCATGGGCGTAGTGTATCGAGCGCGGCAAAACAGCCTTGAGCGCGAGGTTGCGATCAAGTTCATCGCCGTTGATTTTGCCGATGGTTCGCATGTGGCGCGGTTTTTGTCCGAAGCGCGTGCTGCGGCGAAGCTGAATCACCCGGGCATCGTGCCGGTGCACGAAGTGGGCAGCATCGATGGCGTACATTACTTTTCGATGCCGTGGATCAAGGGCCGCACCCTGGCCGATCTGATTGATTCAGGATCCTTGTCGCACGACGCCGTCGTGAGCTTGATGCTGAAGCTGTGCGAGGCGATCGACTACGCCCACCGGCTTGGTCTGCTGCATCTGGATCTGAAACCGGCGAACGTGCTGATCGACGAGCGCGGCGAGCCACTCATCGCCGATTTCGGTCTTGCTCGCCACATGGATGAGCAGGGTGGCGTCGATGCACAGGAGGTGTCGGGTACGCCGAGCTTCATGGCACCCGAGCAGATCCTGATCAAGCAGTACCGGATGACGCCGGCGACCGACATCTATGCGCTGGGCGCGATCCTGTACCGCTGTCTCACCGGTGTATCACCACATGGCAGCGGTCGCAGCGATGAGCAGGTTCAGCGTGCAATCGCGGGGCGGGTGCGGTCGGTGCGGGAACTTGTGCCGAAACTGTCCGCCGACCTGGGTGCAATCACCATGAAGTGCCTGGAACTGGCGCAGAAGGAGCGCTACCCCACCGTTGCCGCGCTGGCTGACGATCTGCGCCGGGTGCGCGACGACTTGCCGGTGAGTGTGCGCCGAGCCGGGCCCGTGGAGCGGTTGCGCCTGTGGGTGAAGCGCGAACCGCGCTTCGCCATGGCCGCAAGTGTGGCTGCGGCCGCCTTGCTCATCGGCACGGTGGCAACGGCTTCGCAATGGAACGAGGCCACTCAACAGCGCGATGTGGCGGTGAGCCAGCGCGATTTCGCGAACGCGGCGCGCAAGGAGGCAGAGGCGCAGCGCGACCTGGCGCAGGGCATGGCGGAGTTGGGGGCGTTCTTGTTTCTGCAGGGTATGGCGCATGAGCGTTCGGGCACCGAGGCCGGGGGCGTCAAGACGGATGTCGGTAAAGGTATGGAGGAAAAGGAAAATGACGTCGCGGTGCAGATCATGGAGTGGTTGCAACGGCGTTATCCGGACGATGAGAAGCATCAGGCCGACGTATTCATCGCTTTTTTCAATGCCACGGAAAAGAATACGGCCATCGTATCCTGGGCCTATAGTTCCTTCACATTGCTCGATCCTCTGGTGCGGGTGATGGGGAGCGAATATCGCCGCCAAGTGATTGATGACTTGCTGACCGGAAACGATCCGGACCGATATGCGCAGGCCGCGCGCCTGATTAGATTCGACGAAGCCGGCGAACCGCAGGCTCCGCATTTTCGCGCTGCGTTGGATCAAGCCATGGCCATGCAGCCGGATAATCCTGCAGTATGGGAAATGGCCGTCAGATTTTGTGCAGGTGAGGATGTCTGTTATTGGCCCGACGCGGCGCAACGCTTCGTCGAAGTCGATCCGGACAATGCCTACAGTTGGATATGGTTGTTTCTGCAATCCGAGGGCATGGAGGCGCGCGCGGCCTTGCATGAAGCTGCGAGCCGCAAAGTGTTCGATGAATACTTCGGTCGCGCCATGATCGATGCGGTGACCCCTTTCGCAACCAGTCGAGTACCAGTACCTGAACTGCTCACTGCAGTGGCGCGCATCATCGCGCCCAACGATCCACCGCAAATCGTTCCTGTGATCGTGGAGGCAGGCCGAATCCCCTTGCCCCCGTGGCAAAAATTGAGGCAGTACTGCAAGCGGGAGCAAAACCTTCCTGGGGCGACCGACGTTTACGATGATTGCAAGGCGGTTGGATTGCTGATGGCGCGCGCCAACAACTCATCTGCGCTGGCGAAAATGATCGGAGCAGGTATCGTCTGGTATTCGACTGCGGATCCGCTGCTGAGGCAGGAGGTTTTCGAAATTCGCCGCCGCACTTACTACATCATGGAGCACATCCGGGATCGGATGGATTTGATTCCGAAATACAGCAGTGTCCTCGATTTTTACGAGGTCGCGGCACGGGAAGGTGAGTTGGGTGCGTGGGCGTACGATCTGCGCCTGGAGGGCATTGCACCTGAGCCCCCTGGTGATTGGCAACCGAAAGATCCCTGTCTCCTGCTTATGGGTGACGAGTATTCAGCCTGCGATAAGACACGTGCCGATGTCGAATGACCGTGATGCGGGCTCCGCAGGATGGCATCGCATTGCTTCGAGAATGTGCAGTAATGTGAGCCTCCCTGCACCGCGAAGCGATGTGGAAAGCCCTGCTTGCCACGTTGCTCAGCGACAGGTTCCGTGTCCCCGTGAGAGGGGTTGGGGTGAGGGACGAGGCAGGGCACGACAACCCATAAGTCAGGAGCATTGTCTTACGAGGACTTCCGCACAATCCCACCATGCCGCACTTCCCCGACACCCAATGGAGCCTGATCCGCAGGAGTGGCGAAACGCCCTCGTTGCGGCAGGCGGCGTTTGCCGAACTGGCGCGCGATTACCGTCCGGCGATCCTGGCGTTCTTCCGCGCCCGGATCGGTGCGGATGATGCGCAGGATGCGACGCAGTCGTTTCTGGCGGTCAGTTTCGAGCACCGCTGGTGGGCGCGGGCGCGGGCGGATGCTGGCAGTTTCCGGGGTTTCCTGCTGATGCTGCTGCGTCGCCATCTCGGGCATTTGCGCCAGGCACAGCGTATCCATGAATCACTGGACGATTCCGATGAGCCGCTCGACCCCGCGCCGGATGCGGAACGCCAGTTCGATACGCGCTTCGCCCTGGTGCTTACACAGCGTGCGCTTGAATGCTTGCGAGAACGCTATGTTCTGCGTGGTCGAGGAAAATTGTTCGAAAATCTGTCGGGATTGCTCGCCGCATCACCCGAGTACGGTCAGTTGCAGACAGTTGCCGAATCACTCGGCTTGGCCCCGAATACGCTGACGGTGGAACTCAGGCGCCTGCGCGCGCGGTTGCGCACACAGGTGCGTGAGGAATTGCGGCAACTCTGTGCGAACGATGCCGCGTTCGAGGCTGAATTGGCGGCCTTGCAGTCGGTACTTGGCGGCACTCCCGGAACGCGGTAGCGCGTGACCGGATCAGCCCAAGCCCATGCCGGTATCGCGCTGCTCCTTGAGGCGCTTTTCCAGGTAGTGGATGTTCATGCCGCCCTGCTGGAAGCCGGGGTCGGCCATGATGCGCTGTTGCAGCGGGATGTTGGTCTTGATGCCGTCCACGACGGTCTCCGACAGAGCCACGCGCATGCGTGCGATCGCCTGTTCGCGCGTCGCGCCGTGCACGATCAGCTTGCCGATCATCGAGTCGTAGTTCGGCGGTACGCGGTAACCTTCGTAGATGTGGCTGTCCACGCGCACGCCCGGGCCGCCGGGCGGGTGGTAGCCACGGATCAGGCCGGGGCAGGGCAGGAAGGAATCGGGATCCTCGGCATTGATGCGACACTCGATCGCGTGGCCGCGCGGCACGATGTCGTCCTGACGGATCGAGAGCGGCATGCCTGCCGCGATGCGCAACTGTTCGGCGACGAGGTCGATGCCGGTGATGAACTCGGTCACCGGGTGCTCGACCTGGATGCGCGTGTTCATCTCGATGAAGTAGAAGCGTCCGTTCTCGAACAGGAACTCGAAGGTGCCGGCGCCGCGATAACCGATGCGGATGCAGGCTTCGACGCAGACTTTGCCGATCTCGGCGCGCTGTTCGGGCGTGATACCCGGCGCAGGCGCTTCTTCAACCACCTTCTGATGACGGCGCTGCATCGAGCAGTCGCGCTCGCACAGGTGCACGGCGTTGCCCTGGCCGTCGGCCAGCACCTGGATTTCCACATGGCGCGGATTTTCCAGGAATTTTTCCATGTAGACGATGTCGTTGCCGAAGGCAGCCTTGGCCTCGGACTTGGTGGTGGCCACGGCGCTGTGCAGCGAACCCTCCACGTGCACCACGCGCATGCCGCGCCCGCCACCGCCGCCGGCCGCCTTGATGATCACCGGCAGGCCGATCTCGCGCGCGATCAGGGTGTTTTTGAGCGGGTCATCGCCGAGCGGGCCATCGGAGCCGGGTACGCAGGGCACCCCGGCTTCCTTCATCGCCCGGATCGCGGCGACCTTGTCGCCCATCATGCGGATGGTGTCGGCCCTGGGGCCGATGAAGAGAAAGCCCGAACTTTCCACCCGTTCGGCGAAGTCCGCGTTCTCGGACAGGAAGCCGTAGCCGGGATGGATGGCCTGGGCATCGGTGACTTCCGCCGCCGCGATGATCGCCGGGATGTTGAGATAACTCTCGGAGGACGGCGCCGGCCCGATGCAGACCGACTCGTCCGCCATCGCAACATGCTTGAGGTTGCGATCCACGGTCGAATGCACCGCGACCGTGCGGATCCCGAGGGTGTGGCAGGCGCGCAGGATGCGCAGCGCGATTTCGCCACGGTTGGCGATGACGACTTTATCGATCATGGGTGTCGGGAATCGGGAGTGGGGAATGGGGAACCGGGGGTAGGGTTGCCACGGGCGGCTGATCTGCGGCGTGAGTTGAAGTGCGGGACAAGGCGTTCATGAGGGCGGTGAGGCGGGCGAAGAGGCGGTCGACCTGGTTGATGAGTGCCTCGTCGCGACGACCATAATCCAGCCTTTCGGAAATCTGGAGCTGAGTGTCCAACTCGGCCAGCGAGCCGCGTGCGATCGAGAGGAAGCGCAGATAATCAGGCCGTGAGCGCCGCGCGGCACCCTCGGCAATGTTCGACGGCACACTCACTGCGCTGCGTCGCAGTTGCTGGGTCAGGGAAAAACGCTCGGCCTCCGGAAACATGGCGGAGTATCGGTATACCAGCTCCACCAGCGTCATGGCATCACGCCAGACGTCAAGTCGCTCATGCGGCCGACGGAACGATTCCCGATTCCCCATTCTCGTTGCCCGACTCTTCAGCCAATCACGAACAACGGCTGGTCGAACTCGACCGGCTGGCCGTCGCTGGCGAGGATGGCGACGAGGGTGCCGGCGACTTCGGCCTCGATCGGGTTGAACATCTTCATCGCCTCGATGATCGCGAGGGTGTCGCCGACCTTGATGGTCTGGCCTACCTGGACGAAGGGCGGTGTGCCGGGGTTGGCCGAGGTGTAGAAGGTGCCGACCATGGGCGAACGCTGGGTGGTGCCGGCTGGCGTTTCCGGCGCGATGGCTGCCGCGACGGGCGCTGTTGCCGTGACGGCAGGCGTGCTGGCGGGTGCGCTGACGGGTGCGCTGACGGGCGTGCTGGCGGGTGCGGCGACCGGGGCGGGCGCGGCCTGCACGTAGGTCGTCGTGCCGGTGCTGGCGCGTGACAGCCGCACCGCTTCCTCGCCTTCGCGGATCTCGATCTCGGTCAGGTTGGATTCTTCGAGCAGATCGATCAGTTTCTTGATTTTTCGCAGGTCCATGGGGATTTCCAGGCTATGCCCGAGGCGTGCTTGCCGGACTCGGACGGGTTCAGGTCGGGGACGAGGGTGAAAGACGGGCCAGCGCCGCCTGCAGTGCAAGGCGATAGCTCAAGGGGCCGAAACCGGCGACGACGCCGACGGCAAGGTCGCTGAAATAGCTGTGGTGGCGAAACGGCTCGCGCCGGTGCGGATTGGACAGGTGCACTTCGATGAACGGGATCGCGACCGCGGCCAGGGCATCGCGGATCGCCACGCTGGTGTGGGTGAAGGCGGCCGGGTTGATCAGGATGAAGTCGGTGCCATCGAGACGCGAGGCCTGGATGCGATCGACCAGCTCGTGTTCGGCATTGGACTGGACACTGTCGAGCCGATGCCCGTGAGCCTGCGCGATCGCGGCCAGATCGGCGTTGATCGTCGCCAGATCCGTTGCGCCATAGACCTGCGGCTCGCGCGTGCCGAGCAGGTTGAGGTTGGGGCCGTGCAGCACCAGGATGGAAGCCATGAGCTCGCGCGCTTGCCGAAAGCAGGCAGTCTGATACAGGTCCCGGCATCTGTCCAGACACTTTGCCGACGATCGACGAAGTTGCGTGCTTTAATCGACTGTTTGAATTTCTTGGTCTGGCGTGCTGAAGATTTCTCGCACCGCGCCGATCGGGGGTGGGCGCTGGCACGCCGAGGTGAAGGCGGGATCTCCGGTAGGCGATCGCGAGCGTGGTCTGGGCCAGCAGGGTGGATGGATAGTCCGCGTCGAGGGCCGCCGTCAGCAAGGTCTGTCCATTTGCGATCTGGGCGAGCCCGGGCGCAAACGCCTTGCGGTCTGCCTGCCATGACGTGCGTGTGCTGTGGCGCTACCCTTGCTCGGGTTCGTGGATGCGGGGAACGGTGATGGCGGAATCGACATGGGCTATGGGTGCGGGCAACCGCAAGGTGGTGCTGGCCTCTTCGCTGGGAACCTTGTTCGAGTGGTATGACTTCTTCCTCTACGGCGCGCTGGCGGCAATCACCAGCAAGCACTTCTTTTCCGCCGTCAATGACACCGCCGCCTTCATCTTTGCGCTGCTGACCTTCTCCGTCGGGTTCGCCGCCCGGCCCTTCGGGGCGCTGGTATTCGGTCGTCTGGGTGATCGCAGTGGGCGCAAGTACACCTTCCTCATCACCATCGTGGTGATGGGCTCGTCCACCGTGCTGGTCGGTTGCCTGCCCTCGTATTCCTCCATTGGCATGGCTGCGCCCGTCTTGCTGATCTGCCTGCGCTTGCTGCAGGGGCTGGCGCTGGGTGGCGAGTACGGCGGTGCGGCCATCTATGTGGCCGAGCACGCACCCGATGCACGGCGCGGGTATTTCACCAGTTGGATCCAGACCATGGCCGGGGTCGGCCTGCTGTTGTCCCTGATCGTGATTGCCGTGTGCCGCTGGCTGATCGGGGTCGAGGGTTTTGCCGACTGGGGCTGGCGCGTGCCCTTCCTGCTGTCGGCCATCCTGCTGATCATCTCCGTCTGGATTCGGATGTCGCTGCACGAATCGCCGGTATTCCAGCGCATGAAGGACGAGGGCCGCATCTCCAAGGCCCCCCTGCGCGAAGCCTATGGCCAGTGGCGCTACATCAAGCTCGGTATCGCCGCGATGTTCGGCATCATCGCCGGCCAGGCCACGCTCTGGTACACCGCCAATTTCTACTCCCTGTATTTCCTCACCCAAACCATGCAGGTGGATAGCCTCGATGCCACCTTGATGCTGGGCGTGGCGGTGGCGCTGGCGGTGCCCTTCAATGTGCTGTTCGGGGCCTGGTCCGACCGGATCGGGCGCAAGCCCTTCTTCGTGATCGGCTGTCTTTTGGCGGCAATCCTGTACTTCCCGATCTTCCACGGCCTTTCGGCCTATTCCAATCCGGCACTGGATGCCGCACGCAAGGCCACCCCGGTGCACGTCGAGGCCGATGCGGCGAGCTGTTCCTTCCAGTTCAACCCGGTTGGGGCAGCGGATTTTGTCTCCTCCTGTGACATCGCCAAATCGATTCTGGCCAAGCACCACGTCAGCTACGACAACCGCCCGGCCGAGGCCGGAACGCGAGCACGGATCGTGGTGGGTGAGGTGACCATCGAAGCCTTCGAAGGCGGTGACTTGGAGCGCGCCGACCGTGCCGCACGCATTGCCGAACTGGATGCGACGGTCGTTACCACCATTCGCGCCGCCGGCTACCCCGAAGTTGCCGATCCGGCCACAATGAACCGGCCCATGATCGTGGCCTTGCTGTTCGTGCTGTGTCTGCTGGCGGCAATGACCTACGCACCGGTGGCGGCGGCCATGGTGGAACTGTTCCCGGCACGCATTCGCTATACCGCCATGTCGATCCCGTACCACGCCGCCAACGGCTGGATCGGCGGGCTGCTGCCGCCCATGGCCTTCGCCTTTGTTGCCGCCACCGGCAACATCGATGCCGGGCTGTGGTATCCGCTGTTCTTCGCCGCCGTCACCGTGGTGGTGGGTGCAGTGATGCTGCCGGAAACGCGTGGACGACCGATTGACGAATAGGAACGGCCAGGGCATCTGAACACCGCGTCATTGAGAAGGAACGAAGCGACGCGGCAATCCAGAAGCTTCATCAAAATCAAGCAACTGGATTGCTTCGCTACGCTCTCAATGACGAAGCCCTGACGTGTCCGGATGTTCCCTGGGGAAGCTCTGGACAAGCCCGTTGCCGTGCGGGAAATCAGCTGCAATGCGTTGACTTTTGCAGGAGCTGGCTTGCCTGCGATAGCGTGTCCAGGCCTTTTCTGGGGCGCGATGAGTCACGACCCGCAACGGGGCGGTTCAAGCCAGTGCGGGTCTGAACTCGGGGTCGTGCCTCGGTTCGTTCTTCAGTGCCGGGACGACCAGCGTCGTGAATTCCTTGTAGTGCGCATCAGGCAAGCTGTCCAGACGCAAGGTATCGGCGCGAAAGCTTTCGATCGGCAGTTGCGCGGCTTCGTAGAGAAGCACCTCGTGATCGGGTGGATACCAGCGCAGCAGTTTGGTCACCAGCATTTGCAGGCCTTCACGCTCGGCATGCAGGCGCCGACACGAGACGTCGCCGGCCAGGGCCACCTGCCAGAGCAACACCAGCCCGTGCGGATCCAGTTGCCGGTCGTAATACAGGAAATGGGTGGCTTCCAGCGACTGCACGCCACATTGCCCCGGATCGATGCCAAGATCGGCGTAGAGACAGGCCTCGGCGGAAATCCCTGCTTCCATGCGCGCCACCAGGCCTTCGGCGCGCAGCTTGCGAATCACCCGGTGTGGCACGTTGGCAAAGACGCCGGGGTGTCCGTAGAACACCGCGCATACCGCCTTGCCGGCATGCACTTCGCGCAAGATCGTCGCCTCGATCTCGCGATAGGTTTCGCGCCTGTCCTTGCCCGCAGCGTAGTGCATGCCGAGATTGATCGCGTCCGACCGGAGATTGGTGATCATTGCCAGCGCAAACGGATCGACGAGGCAAAGCACCACCTGTGCCTGCTGGATTTCCGACAGTGCTCGTTCGCTCGCATGGCGGCCGAACTGGATGCCGCTGCCCACGATGACGAGGCTGCCGCGCGTGCATGGAGCCACTTGCGCGACGTCATCGGCACAAACGACCCGATCGCGCCCGAGCTGCTTGGCGCGATAGAGCATCGTGTCTGCCTCATGCAGCAACTGCTCAAAGCTGGAGATCGCCTCCTGGATGTTGCAGATGCCCGCACTGATCGTGAAATGGAAGGTCTGGCCTTGCGCCGAAACCGGTTCGATCCGTTCACGCAACTGCTGCAGCATGATCTTGGAGCGGTCCATGTCGGCGTTCAGCAGGATCATGAATTCATCACCACCACGCCGTGCCGCGATACCCCTGCCGGCAAGGGTCTCCTCGATCCAGCGCCCGAGCTTGCGCAAGGCTTCATCGCCTGCGGCATGACCGTGGCGATCGTTGATCTGCTTGAACAGGTCGATGTCGAGCGCGATGGCACAAAACGGGCTTCCCCGCGTCCGTGCGGCTTCGAACAGTTCGCGGCCCACCGTGTACAGGTGTTGCTGGTTGATCAGCCGCGTCAGGCCATCATGCTCGGACTGCCATCGGTAGCGCCGACGCTCAGTGTGGGTGCGGCGCAGCAGCAGGGCCAGCAGGCTGGCGATGGCGAGCAGCGCGAGCAAACCGATCACGAGCAGTTGCTGGCGTTGCTGGGCAGTCATGGCGTTTGCCTCGGCCAGCGCCTTTTGCGTTTCCAGCAGGGTGATCTGCTGTGCTTTCGCGCGGGTGTCAAATTGCATCCGCATGTAGGCGAGCTGACGCGCACGCACGCGCCGATCGGCTTCGCGCGCGAGGTCCATGGCGCGTTTGAGATGGCCGAGACTGCTGACGACATCGCCCCGCGATTCCGCCAGGTCGGCTTGCAGTTGCACAACCTCGGCCAGGTTGGCAATGGTCTCGCCGACGGTGAAGCGACTTGCCAGTTCATGCAGCAGCGCTTCCGCGCGGTCGGGATCACGACGCTGTGCTATCAGGCTCTGGGCAATCAGCAAGCGTGCATCATTCTCGCCGCCCTCGTACGGGATTGCCAGATAGTCGCCCAGTGCCTCCTCGCCCCATTGCAACGCCTGCGCGTATGCGCCTTGCTTCACCAACACCCTGCCAAGGCCGAACTTGCCGTTGGCCGCGAACAACGGCTCGTTGCTCCGGTTGCAGGATGCGATCTGGCGCTGGCGCATGGGCAAGGCCGATTCGAATTCATGGTGGTCTTGATAGGCGGTCGCCAGTGCGGCTGCACTGCGGCATCGTTGCCGCTCATCCGACCCTGCCTCGGCCGCCTCGATGGCTTGGAGCCCGAGCTCGATCGCGCGTTCGGCTTCCCCGACTCGTGTGTGCAGGACGCTTGCGATCGACAAGAGCCAGGCGCGGTCCTCGGGCTGCGAGGGCAGCAGATCCATCGCTTCATTGAGCAGGGTGAAGGCACGCGCCCAGTCCTCGCGATTGCCGGCGATGCTGATCGCGGTCGCATAGACGCGAATCCGGAGCGAGGCAGGCAGTTCGTCGGCGAGCAGCTCGGTCAGGCCCTGCAGCGCCAGTACCTGATCACCCTGGATCGCGAGTTGGCGCAGTCGCACATACGCCGCTTCGAGTTCCGGATCGGTCGCGTTCGCGCTGCTGCTCGGCTGATCCACGGCATGGACTGCACGTGCCTCCACCGGTGCATCGTCGTTGACGACGGGGTCATCCGCCGGCTCGGCGCCAACGCGACCCATGCCAGCCACCAGCAACAGCAGGCACACGAAGCGCGAGAGCGTGGACAGGCAGCGCAAAAGTACCGATTGCGACGCGCGATTACTCGTCGTACGCCCAAATGAAATGATTGGTGGCGAATTGACCATCATCCAACCCGGTGAGCCGCTTGATCGCCTCGTAGTCCCTCTCGCGCAGCGCACGGCGCTCCTCCTCCGAAAGACCGACGCGCAGCATCACGCCTTCAGCATCGGTCTCATATTCCTGCGCGAGGTTGGCGTTGCGCCCCAGTTCGCGCATGAATTCCAATAGCCTGGACACGCATCTCCCCTTGGAAGCTCGAGGCGCTGTCTTGGCGCCGCACGCTTTGATCTGATCATCAGCCCGTGAAAAAAGCAATGTGCATCAAACAATTCGATGCGCCGGTCCACCCTGTCAGGACAATAGCATGGAATCGGGAATCGGGAATCGGGAATGATGCGTGTTTTCCCCAGTTTCCTGGAGTGCGCCGGAACGAGATTGACAACGTCGTCACTGCGAGGAGCGAAGCGACGTGGCAATCCAGAGGCATTGAGAACCAAGCGGCTGGATGGCTTCGCTGCGCTCGCAGTGACGGAGGCTTGTTCCGACCTTTCCTTACGGGATCGTGGTCCAGGTTTCCAGTTCACCCTTGCTGAAAGCGCCCATGCGAGTCTTTTGCAGGCGGCCATCGGCACCGATCAGAACGGAATAGGGCAGGATGCCACGGGCGTTGCCGAGCAGCATCGAGCTGTCGCCCGGGCCGGATGCCTCGATTCGGATCGGGAAATTCACCGGGCGTTCGTCGAGGAATCTGAGCACGTCGTTGAGTTCATCGAGGGCAATGCCGATCACCTGCACGCCATGCTCGGATTGCTTGCGGGCAAAGGCGTCGAGCAAGGGCATTTCTTCCACGCAGGGTGAGCACCAGCTTGCCCAGAAGTTGATCAGGATGGGTTGTCGGCCCGGTTCCAGGGTGACGGGTTTGCCGTCGAGGTCGTGCAGTTCCAGCGCCGGCACTGTCTCGCCCTTGGTGATGACGGTGCGCCCATCCGGCAAGGTGGGGCCGCCACTCAAAAGGCGCTGTGTGGCCCATTGCCCAAGATCGGTGTCCAGCGCTGCCCCCGGCCCCAGGGCGACAAAGGCGACGCCCAGGCCGGCCATGCCGCCAATCAGGCCCAGCAGGGCGATGATGACGACCTGCTTCCAGGGTTTCACAGCGTCTTGCCGAGGGCGTTTTCGATGGCCCCCATGGTCAGCACGGTGGGCAGCACGATGTCCTCGTGTTGTGGCTGGATCACCACATACAGCGGCACACCGACGGCGTGGTGCTTTTCCAGGAAGGCGGTAATTTCCGGATCGACATTGGTCCAGTCGCCTTTCATGTACACCGCATCATTGCGATCCAGCAGGGCGCGGAAGTCATCGGTTCCAAGGATGCGTTTTTCATTGGCCTTGCAGGTCACGCACCAGTCGGCGGTCATGTTGACGAAGACGGTGCGGCCTTCGGCGCGCAGGGTCTCCAGCCGCTCGGCGGAATAGGCCATCGAACCGTTTTCGCTCGCCGCTTCGGCGGAAGCCGGTGTGGCCAGCGCGGGGATTCGCAGCAGCGGAAGGATGGCCAGCGCCAGCAGGGCCACGGCCAGTGCGCGCCCCAGGGTGTGGCCGCCGAAGCGGGATTTTTCCCAGCGCCACAGGGCCAGCGCCAGCACCACGATGCCGCCCAGCGCATAGGCCATGGCATCCACGCCGCGCTGCTGGCCCAGCACCCACAGCAGCCAGATTGCGGTCAGGTACATCGGGAAAGCCAGCACCTGTTTGAAGGTTTCCATCCAGGCTCCGGGCTTGGGCAGGAGGCGCGCCAGTGCCGGGATGAAGCCGATGGCGAGGAAGGGCAGGGCCAGGCCCAGGCCCAAGGCCAAAAACACCAGAATTGCCAGCGCCGTGGGTGCGGCAAAGGCAAAGGCCAGGGCCGAACCCATGAAGGGTGCGGTGCAGGGGCTGGCCACCACGACCGCGAGTACGCCGGTGAAAAAGTCGCCCGAAGCGCCACTGCGTGCGGTGAGATTCTGGCCGATGCCGGCCCAGCCGCTGCCGATGGAGAATACGCCGGAAAGACTGAAGCCGATGGCAGCCATCAGGTAGGCCAGTGCGCCCACCACGACCGGTTGCTGCAATTGGAAGCCCCAGCCCAGCGCAAGGCCGGCCTGGCGCAAGCCCAGGGCCAAGGCCCCGAGTGCAGCAAAACTGATCAGTACTCCGGCGGTGTACCACAGTGCGTGGGCGCGGGCCTTGCCGGGGCTTTGCCCGCTTTGTGCCACGCCCAAGGCCTTGAGCGAGAGGACCGGCAGCACGCAGGGCATCAGGTTCAGGATCAGGCCGCCGCCCAGTGCACCCAGCAGGATCAGGATGAAGGGCAGGTTTTTATCCCCGCCGGATGCTGCTTGTGTGGATAGCTCGGCCACCGAGATCAATTGTTCGGCGCTGGCCGCCGGCAGGGAAACCTGCACCTGGCGCATCATGGGTGGATAGCAGATGCCATCGTTCTGGCAGCCCTGGAAGGTGGCTTCCAGCGTGACCGTGCCAGCGTCACCCTGGCTGCGACGCAGGCCCAGCGGTACTTCGATCTGGTCGAAATACACCATCACATCGCCAAAGTGCTCGTCCTTGTAGGGCGTGGCCTTGGGCCACTGCGGCGAGGCCAGTTGCATCCCCTCGGCATCGAGCAGGCGGAAGCTGTTGCGCTCCTGATAGAGGTAATAACCCGGTGCCGGGGTAAAGCGCATCAAAAGTTCGACCGGCGAAAGTGCGATGGCCTCGAACTTGAACGCATCCTCCGCCGGCAAGGGCAGCGCTTCGTCGAACACGCCTTCGTTCGGGTTTGCCGTGGCGCCGAAGATCGCGGGTTGCGTGCCGCCGAGCGGAAGTGCCGAGCCGGTCACGGGCGATGCGCTTGCGGCAGCCGGCAGGGCCACGCGCAGCTCGCGCTTCTGTGGCGGATAGCAGATGCCGGCGTCGGCGCAGCCCTGATAGCGCAGCTCGAAACGCGCTTCACCCGCAGCCTGCGTGATGACGTTCGGCAAGGCCACGCTGACCGCGTCGCGATAGGTTTCAACATCGCCGAAGAACTCGTCGTGCGAGGCGATGCCGGGTGGCAGTTCCAGCGCGCCGGTGGCGACGTCCGCATCCAGTGCCTTGGCCGAGAAGCGGTGGCGGTAGAGGTAGTAGCCGGGCGCGATCGTCAGGTGGAATTCGACCCGATCGCCTTGTGGTGCACGTGCTTCCAGCACGAAGGCCTCGTCCACCGGCAGCAGGTCGGATTCATCGAATGCCCATGCCGGTGCCGCGCAGGCCAGCACGAGGAGCAGTGGAAGGACGGAGCGCAACAATCGGGAAATCATCGGGATGCCACGAAGGATCAGGAGAGGGCGGGGACGGTTTCGGCTGCAATCCAGTGCAGATAGCGGTCGAGCCCCGAGGCGATTTCGACCGCGACGATTTCCGGAAGTTCGCCGGGATGCCGTGAGACGATGTGGTCCTGCACGTCTTGCAAGCGCGCGCGGGTGGTCTTGATCAGCAGCAGGACTTCCTGCGCACTCTCCACCGTGCCCTGCCAGCGGTAGACCGATTGCACCTGCGGCAGCAGGTTCACGCAGGCGGCGAGGCGCGTCTCCACCAGTGAGCGGGCGAGCGTGGTTGCGAGGTCGTGCGAGGGGCAGGTGCACAGCACCAGCAGGGCTTGCATGGCGGGATCCGGAAAGAAAACGGCCGGTCGCGCGAGGCGACCGGCCGCATCAGTGTAGCGATGCCACTCGTGGGCTGCTTATTCTTCAAAGCCATCAGCGAAGATGGGATCGTTGACGAAACTCGCCGTCACCGCGCAGTTGGCCTGGATGTTGGCGGCGCTGTAGCTGGTGCCGCTGCCGGTCACGCTGCAGGTGCTGCCACTCACGCTGGCGACGTGGTAGCCGACGGCCGGGGTCACGGTGAAGGTCGCCGTGCCGCCGGCATTTACCGACTGTGTCGCCGGCGTGATCGTGCCATTGCCGGTCGAGGTTGCGGTCACGGTGTAGCTCGTGCCACCGCAACTGCTGCCTACCGCGATGCTGGCGGTCGCGGTGGTGGACCAGCGCACGCCATCGGACACCTTGTAAGTGAAGCTGTCCGATCCGCAGTAACCGCTGGTCGGGTTGTAGGTGAAGGCGCCGTTGCCGCCGAGCGTGACGCTGCCGTGGCTGGCATTGGCCACCAGTTGCGCGGTCATCGGCGCGCCCTCCGGATCGTTGTCGTTGGCCAGCACGCCGGTGGTGGGCGTGGTGGTCAGCGGTGTGCCGATCGCCGTGGAATAGTTGTCGTCGTTGGCAGCAGGAGCGAACTGATTGATCACGCAGGTGGCCGGCTGGCTCGATTCGAACAGTGCGCGCGATGCCCATTCCGGGTGGTCGACGAAGGGATTGCGGTTGTTCTGGTAGCTTTGGATCACGGTGTTGCGGTCCACTTCCTCCAGGTCGGGCTGGTCGAACTGATGCCAGGCGAGGAGGTCGGTGAGCAGGCCCATGTAGGCCTTGGCCGCGGTGTTCGGAGTGATCGCGATCAGGCTGCGGGTGTCGGTAAGTTCCAGATCGGGGGTGTCGCCGTCGTGCGAGTCTTCCGCCGCGATGCCTTCGTAGCGGATCGCCATGTAGAACATCGCGCGCGCCAGTTCGCCCTTGCGGTGATTCCAGACCTCGAACGAGCCGGCGTTGCCGTCGGGCGTCTTGACCCAGTTCGAGTTGCCGGGATAGGTGCCGCTGCCGCCACCGACACCGTTGTTGTAGACCGTCTGCAATTCGCTGCAACCGCTGGCCTGGGTGCAGTTGGCCAGCGGCTTGTTGCCGCGTGACGAGTTCTGCGCGGTATCCGAGAGCCAGAGCATGTGGGTGTCGGTGTAGGCGGCGAGATTGTTGTTGGCAAATCCAAGCGAGTTTGGCCAGGTGTGCTCGCGGTTGTAGGTATCACCCGAACCGGTGCCGGCGCGATCGCTGACCTTGGTGTACGAGCGGTTGCGGTAGATGTCGATGATCTTGCCCGGGTTGTTCGGATCCTCCTGGGCATCTTCGAGGATCGTCCAGGCACTGGGAGCTGCGCCGCTGTAGGGATACTTGTGATGGCCTTTGATGGTCTCGTGCAGGCTGCAGCGCAGTTGCTGCACCGAGGACAGGTTGACCTTCTCGTAATAGGTGTCGAAGTTGGCCAGATTCGCGACGCTGAAGTTGATGAGGACGTCGGCGGCGAGGTGGGCGCCATCCAGATCGGACACCTGTGCGGCGATGATGCCGAAAGTGCAGGTGTCTCCGATCGCCAGCGCGGTGCCGGTGTCGATGCTGAAGTTGACCCCGCCATCACTGGTGGAAGGCGTCAGCGAAATCCCGGTGGACGTGGCGCAGGTGAGGGTGAAGGCGCCTGAGGCGGCATTGACCGGCTCACTGAAGGTCACCTTGAGGCTGCCGGCCGAAGGGAAATTGTTGGCGCCTTGTGTCGGCACGGTGCCGACGACCGCGGGCGGCACGTTCGGCGGTGGCGCGACGGTGGTGAAGTGGATCGTGCCTGGATCGACCAGCGGGAAGGCCGATGCGCCCTGATCCACGACCAGATCGGTGTCGAAGCTCAGCTCGCAGCTCTCGCCGATCGTGAAGGCCGTGGCCGGAGTCAGGAAGTACTGGGTCGGGCCACCGCTGACATCGACGCTGGAAGGATTGCGATAGCCGGAACTTGCGCACTGGATCTCGAACCAGGTGCCACTCACGGTGACGGGTTCGGAGAAGCTCAACGACAGCGTGCCATTGGCCGGGAAGTCGGTGGCGTTGTTCGCCGGATAGCTCGATATCAGTGTCGGCGGCACATCGGTCGGGGTGCCGAACACGACGTTGTCGATCGCCAGACCGTCATCGGCGCCGTTGATGTTGACGTCGCGCCAGCGAATCCAGAAGGATGCGCCGTTCGGAATGCTGATCCCGGTCAGGATGGCCGACACCACGGTCTGGTTGGCGGGAAGATTGCCGTCGAGGGCGGAGCCCGTGGCGCCGCTGGTGACGGGTGAGGTCAGATCGAGCGCGAGGACATTGGTCCAGCCGGTGTCATCGGCGAGTCCGGTCGCGGTCGTGCTGTAGTCGAAGGCCAGGGTATCGGGCATGAGACCGTCGCCGCGACGCCATTGCTCGCCGACATACTGGATCGCCAGCTCGGTCAGCACCCCGCCGGTATTGTTGGTGATCTTCGCACCCAGCGTGGGCTGCTTGCTGTTGGAGGCAATGGCGCCGAAGGCACGTTCACTGCTGCCGGTCGCGCCGTAGCTGTAGGTGTTGCCACCGTTGCTGCCGCCGTTGTCGGCGGCATAGGTATCCAGTGCGCTGCCGCCGTTCTCGTAGAAATACCAGCCCGTCGGCAACACGTTGCTGGTGCCGGTGTTGGCGAGGCTGTCGAAATTCTCGCTGGCTCCGCCCGCGGTCAGGGAGATTGCCCCCGATCCCACCGCCTGTGCCGACACCGCGAACGGCGCGCACAACACCCATGCGGCCACGAGGCCGCGCATCTTCATTGAACTCATTAGGTTTGTCCCTTCCCTCTGATGTGTCGTTGCCACCATGGCAACGCCCCGGCGCGTCCGCAGGTGCGGACGGCAGGCTTTCCCGGTACGTCGTCCGATTCGGCCGTCGGTCATGATAAAGCCTTTCCCGCACGCAGAAAATCAGGACGTTTCCGGGAGGGAACCCGGGCGCGTGGCAGGCTTAGGGAAAATCTGAACACGTCGGATTTTCGTCATTGCGAGCGTGGCGAAGCAATCCAGTTGCTTGATTTTGATTAAGTTTCTGGATTGCCACGTCGCTTCGCTCCTCGCAATGACAACTTGTTCAGGGATTCCTTGGTGGCGCGACCTGGCGTGGCCTTGGCATTGGTCGGTCAGACCGCAGCCGCTATGCTGTTTGCGTTTGCTCCCGGGCGCGCCAGGTCGTGCCCGCATGCGCCCCACCACGCGACACCGTCGCCCGTCACCGCAGGAGTTCCATCGATGAACGCCAGTCGCCGCAGCATCCGCCTCATCGGTGCACCGACCGACATCGGTGCCGGCCATCGCGGCGCCTCGATGGGGCCGGAAGCCCTGCGCGTGGCGGGCATCGCCGAGGCGTTGCGCGCGCGCGGTCTCGATGTGGTGGATCAGGGCAACCTCTCCGGTCCGCTCAACCCCTGGTTGCCGCCGGTCCACGGCTATCGGCATCTGGAGGAGGTCGTGGCGTGGAATCGTGCGGTGATGGATGCGGTCGGTGCGGCGCTCGACAATGACCATCTGCCGATCCTGCTCGGCGGCGATCATTGCCTCGGACTCGGTTCGATCACCGCCGTCGCGCGCCACTGTCAGGCCGCCGGCAAGAACCTGCGCGTGCTGTGGCTGGATGCGCACGCCGACTTCAATACCAGCGAGCTGACCCCGAGCGGCAACATCCACGGCATGCCGGTGGCCTGCCTCTGCGGCATCGGCCCGAAGCTTTTGACCGAACTCGCGGGGCGTGCGCCGATGCTGCGGCCCGAGGACATTCGCCAGATCGGCGTGCGTTCGGTGGACGAGGGCGAGCGCCGGCTGGTGCGCGAGGTCGGGTTGGACATCTACGACATGCGCACCATCGACGAGATCGGCATGCGCCAGGTCATGACCCAGGTGTTGTACGGACTGGATGAAGACACCCATCTGCACGTCAGCTTCGACGTCGATTTTCTCGATCCCACCATCGCGCCGGGCGTCGGCACGACGGTGCCGGGCGGGCCGAACTACCGCGAGGCGCAACTGGTGATGGAGATGATCGCCGACAGCGGGCGTCTGTCCTCACTCGACATCGTCGAGCTGAATCCGGCTTTCGACCAGCACAACATGACCGCGAAACTGGCCGTGGACCTGGTCGAGAGCCTGTTCGGCAAGTCCACCCTGATGCGCTGAACTGTGCGCCGGTGCTTGCAATCGGCGGGGCATCCCGCCTTAGAATCGGCCGCCTCACCCTCACGGAACCGATCCATGCGGCGCAATCTTTCCCTGCTGTTCCTTGTTGCGGCTGCGGCCTTCGTGCTCGGTGGCTGCAACACCATTGCCGGTGCCGGCAAGGACATCAAGCGCGCAGGACAGAAGATCGAGGACGCGGCCAGGCATTGATTGAACAAGGCTGCCGCGGCGTGTGGCAGCCCCGTCGGGAACGGCAAGGATTTTCGCTCAGGGATCGGGCACGAAGCCGCCGGGAAAGGCCATCGGGCGATGGTGCCTGTGGCGCGGAGCGGGAATCACGCCCATGGCCATGAGGTTGTCGCGCTGGTCGTAGCGCAGCGCAATGATCTCGGCGGGCACCGAGCTTGCGCGTTCGAAGCGGGTACGGGTCGCGCCGGAATATTCACGCTGACCATGCGCGGTGCCGAGCGACTGCGCTGGTGCCGGCGCAGCACGCGCGAGTCGATCCGACCTTGTCTCGGCCGCGCCAGCCGTGGCCTCGCGCGCCTTCTCCATCGCGATCACGGGGGGCGGCGGCAACGGTCGCAATTCCTGGAACACCGCAACGCCGATCACGCCGACGTTGTCCGGTCGTCCGGTGCGCGCGGCATAGCTGTCGGGCAAGGAGGTGAAGTTGAAGGCTGCCACTTCCGAAAGACTCTTGCGCCAGCCGGTGACTTCGGTGGTTTGGTAGGGTTCGAGCACGTAGCCGGCCTGGTCCGGGGCCGCGGTTTCGCCGCTCACGGCATTGACGCCATCGACGCTGAGCACGACGAGGACACGCCCGCCGCTGCGATTGCTCAGGCGCACGGCATAGCGCTGGCCAGGCCGGCCTTCGACGAAGGCCTCGCCCCGGCCGCGCAGGATCGGCAACTCGCTTGTGCGATCGCGGTCGAGCACGCTCAGTTCGACGAGATTGCCGACGCGGGTGCCGGAATCGGCCCACGCCGCGGCGGGCACAATGGCGAGCGAGGCCAGGAGGAAGGCGAACAGGGAATGACGGATCTGCATGACACGGACTCCTCGGGAAGACGGTGGCTGCAACGTGTCGCCGGGTGGATCGGGGTTGCGGTCGTCTGGCTGCGGTTCATCCAGTCGCGACGGTGCCCGCTTCGGACGCGGGTATGCTTGCGTCCCTTCTGCCATGCCGGAATTCTTGCGCGACCCATGCGCCTGCTTTTTTTACTGGTTGTGTCGCTGTTGCCCGGACTGGCGTTTGCTCAGGTTCTGGGCACGGTCGAGGTGCGCGGCATCGAAGGGGCGATGGCGGACAACGTGCGCAAGTCGCTGGCGCTGATGAATCTGTCCGATGAGGAGCGGCGCGATCTGACCGAGGCGCGTCTGGCCTGGCTGCTGCGGCGCGCGCCGGAAGAGGCCGAGCGCGCGTTGCAGCCCTACGGGTATTACGCCGCCACGGTCGAAACCCGGATCAAGCGCAGGAACGGTGTCGCCGAGGTCGTGTTCGAGATCGATCCGGGTGCGCCGGTGACGGTGCGCGAATTGCACATCGCGATCACGGGTGCGGCGGCGAGCGACGAGGGCATCGAAAAGGTCGTCGCTGCGTTCGCGCCACGCGAGGGCGAAACCCTCGACCACACACGCTACGAGGCGGGCAAGGGCGCCATCCAGCGGGCCCTGCTCGCGCGTGGTTATTTCGATGCGCAGATGCAGCGGCATCGAGTCGAGGTCGAGCGCGCCCGGGCCAGCGCCGGGATCGATCTCGGCTGGGACAGCGGGCAACGCTATCGCTTCGGTGAAACCCGCTTCGAGGGGTCACAGGTGCGCGAATCCCTGCTGCATCGCTCGGTGCCCTACGTGCGCGGTACGCCATACACGCAGGATGAACTGCTCGCCCTGCACCAGCGCCTGACGGCGCTCGACTACTTCGGCTACATCGACGTGCGCCCCGATACCGAGCACACCGAGGGTGAGGAGGTGCCGATCGCGATTTCGCTGGTACCGGGCAAACGCAGCGTCTACAGCGCCGGCCTGAGTTTCGGTACCGATTCGGGTGCGGGCGTGCAGCTCGGGCTGGAGCGGCGCTGGGTCAATGCCCGTGGCCACAAGCTGGCGACGCAACTGGACTGGGCGCAGCGACGCAAGAGCCTGGGCGCGCAGTACCGCATTCCTGCCTTTGCCTGGACCGAGGGCTGGTATGCCGTGGGTGCAAGTCGTCGCGACGAGGAAAGCGACGTGCTCAAGACCCGCATCAGCGAACTGGTGGCCTCGCGTGATGGCAACCTGCACGGCTGGAATCTCGCCGCCTCGATGCACCTGTCGATCGAGGACTATCGTCTGGGCAGCGCCCGCCATCGCGAGGAAGGCACGGCGATCGAGGGGCGACGACGCCTGGTCTATCCGGCACTTTCCGCCCAGCGCGTGGTGTCCGATGATCCGATGTATCCCACGCACGGATTTTCCTTGCGTGGCGAGTTCAAGCTGGGTGCGGCGGCGCTGGCCTCGGACGTGAGCTTTGCCCAGTTCCTGCTCGATGCAAAACTGGTGCGCAGCTTCGGCACCGACAACCGGGTGCTGTTGCGTGGCCAGGTCGGGCGCACGTTCAGCAGCGGCTTCGAGCGTCTGCCACCCTCGTTGCGTTTTTTTGCCGGCGGTGATCGCAGCATCCGCGGCTACGACTACCAGGAGGTCGGTCCGCGCGTGGATGGCCTGCCCACCGGTGGGCGCAATCTCCTGACCGGCAGCGCGGAATACGAACGCCTGTTCAGCCCGCACTGGGGCGCGGCGCTGTTCGTCGATGCCGGCAATGCCTTCAATGAAATCAACGATGGCCTGGCCGTGGGCGCGGGCGCTGGTCTGCGTTGGCGCTCGCCGGTCGGAATGGTGCGCTTCGATCTCGCCCATGGTTTTGATGCGAGCGCCAGCCGCTTCCAGATTCACATCAACATTGGCCCGGACCTGTGAACGCGCCGGACCCTGTTCTGAAGTCGCGAGGGCGTCGCCATTGGCGCTGGCTGCTGCTGGTGCCGGTCGTGCTCGTGGTGCTGGCCGCACTGCTGATCGCAGGCTTGCTGTGGACGTCGATGGGACGTGACGTTCTCCTGGTGCGGGTGCAGGGATTGCTGCCGCAAGGCAGTCTGCAATGGCGCAGCGCGCAGGGCAGCCTTGGTTCCGGTCTGCGCCTCGACGGCGTGCATTTTTCCGATGCGGGCGTGGTGCTTGATCTGGAGCGGGTCGAGCTCGACCTGTCGCTCGCCGCATTGCTCGCGGGCGATGTGCAGGTCCGGCGTCTCGTGCTCGTGGATGGGCGCCTGCAGCTGCCGGAGGCCGCGCCCGAACCAACGCCCTGGCCCGCGCGCATCGAATTGCCGGAATCGCTGCCGACTCTGGTCTTGCCGGTCGGCTTGCGTCTCGATGCCGTGCAGGTGCAGCGGCTTGCCGTGCTGCGCGATGGGGAAAGCGTGTTGGAACTGCACGCATTCACCCTCGCGGCGGTACTGGCGGACGGGCGCCTGCAGATCGATCGATTTGCACTGGATTCCGACCGCATCGGGCTGGATCTGTCGGGTCGGATCGATACGTCGCACGATTGGGTGACGGCATTGAAGGCACGGGCGAGCCTGCCGCTCGCGCCGACCGAGCCGCTCGTGCTGGATCTGGAGATGCACGGCAGTCTGGCCGACATGGAATGGGTGGCGCGCGCCGATGTGGGCGAGGAGGCGCGCCTGCGTCTGCATGCGGCGGGCGGCCTGCCGACACCCGACTGGACACTGGAACTCGACGCGCCGCGCATCGTGCCCCAGCGGGTCGGCATTGCGGGCGAGCCGATGGCGCTCTCGCTGCGGGCCGAAGGCAATCTGGCGCAGGCGCGCCTGCAAGGACATTTCACCGGCGCGGGTATCGATCTCGCGCTGTCGCCGTCGGTCGTGTCCTATCAGGATGCACGCATCGGTCTTGCACCGCTGGCGCTGGCCGGATTCGGCGGCGTGGTCGAAGTTTCGGGCGAGATCGGATTGGCGGGTGCCACTCCCGAAGGGGCGCTTGGCCTGGAATGGCGTGATCTGGCGCTGCCCATGGCCGCTGCTGCAACACCGGTGCACAGTTCCGGGCAGGCTCGGCTCGACGGCCCGCTCGATGCTTATGCCCTGAGTCTGGATGCCGCCCTGGCGCGCGCCGACGAAACCGCACGGATCGAGTTGCGTGGGCATGGCTCGGACAGCGAACTCGACATCGAGCGTCTTGCCATCGGCTTGCCGGGCGGCAGGCTCGATGCCAGCGGCAACCTGGCGTGGGCGTCCGAGACGAAGCTTGAACTGGCGGCGCGACTGCGGGATTTCGATCCCTCCTGGTTCCAGGCCGAGTTGCCCGGAAAGCTCGATGCACGGCTGGACGTGGAGGGTGGCTGGAATGATGCGGGTGCCTGGGGCGAATTGCGTCTCGGCGAGCTCGCCGGGCAGTTGCGCGGGCGTGGCGTGGCGGGAACCGCGCGACTGGTGGCGGCTCCCGATGGCAGTGGCGAGGGCGAGGTGGATCTGCACATCGGCGCCTCGCGGCTGGCGGCGCGCGGGCGATTTGGCGCACAGCTCGCGCTCGATGCCCGCTTCGATCCGCTGCATCCGGATGATCTGTTTGCCAATGCGGGCGGAAGTCTGCGTGGAACGCTGTCGCTGCGCGGTCGACGTGACACGCCCGAGCTCGTGCTGGATCTTCGTGGTACCGATCTCCGCCTTGACGAAGCGCAGGCAGCCACGTTGAATCTTGCCGCGCGGCTCGATGCCGCGGGTCGCGCCGAGGTCGAATTGGACGCGCGCCAACTGCTGCTCGCCGGCCAGGCGATCGATGCGATCGTGTTTGCCGGCGAGGGCGACCAGGCCGGTCATTCGCTGCGACTGCGCGTTGATGCGGGCGGCAACCATGCCGCGGCCGCGCTTGACGGTGGACTCGAAGCATCCGGTGCGCGCTGGCAGGGCCGGTTGCAGCAGGTGCAACTGAAGCCTGAAGGACACACTGCCTGGAGCCTGCGCGAACCGGTGGCACTGGCATGGAATCGCGCCGCCAGCACGTTGACACTGGCGCACGCCTGCCTCGATGCCGCGCCCGCGTCGGCCTGCGTTGCATTCACGCAGGAAGGTGATTCGACGCAGGGCGAACTCGACATGCAGGGCCTTGATCTGGCCCTGCTCGATCCACTGCTGGCATCGACGCTGGGCCGGCAGGTGACAATCACGGGGGAACTTGCAGCGGTGGCGCGGATCGCGCACACCGGCGCAAGCGGATTGCGCGGCACCGTCACGGTCACCGTGCCCAAGGCCAGCGTGCAGACCGATTCGGCCGGTGTCCCGGTCAGCTTCGATGTCAGTGGCATGCAGACCGACCTGCGCCTGAACGATGCCGGCGTCGAGGCCGTGTTCGAGGCGAAGCTGGGTGATGAAGGACGGTTGCGCGCGCATCTCACCAGTCCGGATCCATTGGCCGAAGCCGCGCCACTGGCCGGCGGACTCGAACTTTCCCTGCCCGATCTCGCCGTGCTGGGCCTGTTCTCCGATCAGATCGTGCGCCCCGTCGGCCGGGTCGAGGGCCGGCTCGCGCTTGCCGGAACCCGAGCCGCGCCGCAGCTCGATGGCACGCTCGAACTCATCGACTTCGCGGCCGAAGTGCCGGCCCTCGGAATCGCGCCAGGCGAGGGTCATGTCGTGCTGCGCAGCGCCGATGCCGGTACGCTCGAACTGGATGGTTCGGTCCGACTCGGGGAGGGCGTCGCGCAACTGGCGGGACGATTCGATCCCGATGCCGCCGGCGGAGTGGCAGGCGAGCTGCAGATCCGCGGTGAAAACCTCGACCTGATCGCGGTGCCCGAGGCCCAGGTCCGGGCCTCGCCGGATCTCCGGATCGAATTGACCGGTACCGCAGTGAACGTGCGTGGCACGCTGGCCGTGCCGCGCGCGCGGATCGACCTGGAGCGACTCCAGAGCGTCGATGCCCCATCGCCGGACGTGGTCGTGCTCGACCAGCCCGAGCCGACGCCGGGCCTGGCCGTCGATGCCGACGTCAAACTGCGGCTCGGCGAGGATGTGCGAATGAGCGGCTTCGGCCTGAAGGGTACCCTGGCCGGCGAACTGCGCGTGCGCGATCGTCCGGGACGGGCAACCACGGCGCGCGGTGCGGTCGAGGTCGGCGGCATCTACAAGGCCTACGGCCAGGATCTGCGGATCACGCGCGGTCACATCGCCTGGGCAGCAACGCCGATCGACACGCCGAGCCTGGACGTGCGCGCCGAGCGCAAGCTCGACGACATCACCGTCGGGGTGCAGGTGCGCGGGCCATCGAGTGCGCCCGAACTCAGCCTCTGGTCGCAACCGGCGATGGAACAGGCGGAGCAACTGTCCTACCTCGTGCTTGGCCGACCGCTGCGATCGGCGACCCAGGCGGAAGGCTCGCAACTGAGCCAGGCCGCGGCAGCGATGGGCGGCAACCTGCTGGCGAAACATCTGGGTGCACGTTTGGGCCTGGATGAAATGGAAGTGGCCGACAACCGCGCGCTCGGCGGCGCGGCGCTCACCGTCGGCATGTACCTGTCACCGCGCCTGCACGTGAGCTATGGCGTCGCGCTGTTCGGGACCGGCCAGGTCATCACCTTCAAGTATCTGCTCAGCCGCCTCTGGAACGTGCAGATTGATTCGGGAACCGAGGATCGCGTCACCCTCAATTACCGGCGCGAACAGTGAGAACCCGATCACGCCCGCATGGCGGGCACTGCAGACTGCAGCATGACCAGTGGCAGTGTTTTGTTTTAAGCTTCCCGGCCACCATTCTGCCGGCACGGTCGGATTCGGTCCCGACATGACCGGTTGGTCCACGACGAAGGCACTGGCCGAGTTCGTCGCGACAACCGCGCCACTGTCGAGTGCACAGTGCGGGCGGCGATGCACCAGACTCGCGCACGCGCCACCCGCTTTCCATGAAATTCCAGAGTGAAACCATGAAGTCCAATGTTCTCGTGTTGTCCATCGCTGCCGTCCTGATGCTGGGTGCCTGCGGCGAGCAGTCCAATGCACCGCCGAAAACCGCATTGGTACATGTGCCGACGGCGGCAGCGCAGGAGCCGGCGGAAGTGACGGGGCCGGCGGTGACCGGAACCGCGACCATCGACCAGCTCACGACCTTGCCGCGCGGCCTGTCGCTGGTGGTGAAGCTGGTGGATCTGACGGATGCGGCGAACCTTCCGGTGATCGTGGCCGAGTCGACCCAGCCTGCGCCCCAGGTATTGCCTCTGACCGTGGTGCAGAGCTACGAGCCGGAAAAGATCGCGCAGGATCACGTCTATGGCCTGCAGGTGGCCCTGCAGGCGGAAACACTCGTGCTCTACGGCACTTCGCGCCCGATTCCGGTGCTGACGGCGGGGGCGCCCAGCAAGGGCCTCACGATCGATCTGGTGCGTGGCGGCCAGCCAGCCGCGGACGTGCCGCCGGACCAGTTGGCCAAGGACGAGTTCGCCAAGCTCGAAGCCATGATCGGCGCCCTGCGCCGGGTGCATGGCGAGCGTCTCGAAGAGGAGATCGCGGTGGGCTGGGATGCCTTCGTCGAAGACAGTGGCCAGATTCGCATGGCACGCGAGCAGGTCGACCTGGGTGATGCCGGATCGGCGGCCTATCGTTACGCCTACAAGGGCGGCAAGCCCTGGGTGGTGGAGCGGATGCAGGGCAAGGAAAAGACCATGGTCGGCTGGAACGAAAACGGTGATCTCGTGCTCGACGAGCACACCCGTGGCGAGGGTGACGCTGCCGCGCTGCGTTCGCGCGCCGAATCGCTCTACGCCCTGGCTGCGGCCCGACGCTGAGCCGGCGTGACCTGCCCGGTGGCGCTGCGCTTGCCAGTGCCGCCGGCATCGTTTTCATCGTGCAACCGTTGGGCCACGCGGGCGACTGTGCGTCGCCCGGACATGCCAAAAGTGCGACGATGCCAGCGGGGAATTTGCATGAAGGTCGACGCCACGCCTGCGCAATGCGCACGCGCGGTGGCGTGCTGCGCGTAACGGCGGCGCAATCGGAGTCGTGCCGGGCTCGGCGATGAGCGGCCGCGAGCCGGATGTGGCGGCCTTAACACAATCGTCCTTGCCGATATACCCGCAGCGTCGCTAGAATCGGCCGCGATTCGTGTTCCGTTCACGAACCCCGCGTTGCCGGGGAGTGGCGGACGCGCCTTCATCAAACCATGGCAGGCAGGCCGCAGGCGCGGACTTGCCGCAATCGTCTCATGCTGGGGCATTCCCGAGGTAGAACATGACCAACGCAGCATCTCTGCTACGCACCTGCGCCGGACTGGCCGCACTGCTTGCGACCACGACCTGTCTGGGGGCCAATCCGGAACCGTGGCAGCTCAACCTGGCCCCGGGTGCCACCGAGGTCTCGCGCGAGGTCTACCAGTTGCACAACCTCGTGCTCATCATCTGCACCGTGATCGGCGTGCTGGTGTTCGGTGCGATGGGCTATGCGATGTTCAAGTTCCGCAAGTCCAGGGGTGCGGTGCCGGACACCCACTTCACCCACAACGTCAAGCTGGAGGCGATCTGGACCACGATCCCGATCCTGATCCTGATCGCGGTCGCCTGGCCTTCGACCAAGACCCTGTTCAAGATGTACGACACCTCGGAATCCGAGATGACGGTGAAGATCACGGCCTACCAGTGGATGTGGAAGTACGAGATCGTGAACTACCGTGGCCAGCCGACCGGGGTCGGTTTCATCAGTCGCCTCGACCCGGACAGCGCCGCCGCACGGCATGGTGATTCGGGCATCGATCCGAAGTCCGTGCGCGATGGCGAATTCCCCAGCTACCTGCTCAACGTCGATCGTCCGCTGGTGCTGCCGACCGATACCAAGGTGCGCTTCGTGATCACCGCCGATGACGTGATCCACTCCTGGTGGGTGCCGGCGCTGGGCTGGAAGCAGGATGCGATCCCGGGCATCGTCAACGAAGCCTGGACCCGGATTCCCGCGGCCGGCACCTATCGTGGCCAGTGTGCCGAGTTGTGCGGCAAGGACCATGGCTTCATGCCGATCGTGGTGCGCGCCGTCAGTCGCACCGAGTTCGAGGGCTGGCTCGCCGACCAGCCAGACTCCACCTTCAATCGCGCCGCGCGCATCGCGCAGGCCGCAGCCGTCGTTCCAAACCAGGGCTGATCGCCCACAGCAGCCCCTCGGGAGACCATCACCATGGCAAGCATCCGCAGCGACATCGACGTCGAGCATGGCAGCGCCGCGCACGACCACGAGCATCACCCGTCCTTCTTCCAGCGCTGGTTCATGTCCACCAACCACAAGGACATCGGCACCCTGTATCTGGTGTTCGCCTTCGTCATGGCATGTGTCGGCGGCGCCTTCTCGGGCGTGTTGCGGGCCGAGTTGGCGGTGCCCGGGCTGCAATTCGTCGATCCACAATTCTTCAACCAGATGACCGCGATGCACGCGCTGGTGATGATCTTCGGCGCGATCATGCCGGCCTTCGTCGGCCTCGCGAACTGGATGATCCCGCTGCAGATCGGCGCGCCCGACATGGCCCTGCCGCGGATGAACAACTGGTCGTTCTGGATTCTGCCATTCGCCTTCATCGTGCTGCTGGGGACCCTGTTCATTCCCGGTGGCGCGCCGGCCGGTGGCTGGACCATGTACCCGCCGCTCTCGCTCCAGGGCAGCAGTGGCGTGGCGTTCGCGATCTTCGCGATCCACATGATGGGCATCAGCTCGATCATGGGCGCGATCAACATCATCGCGACGGTGATCAACATGCGTGCCCCCGGCGTCGATCTGCTGAAGATGCCGATCTTCGTCTGGACCTGGTTCATCACCGCCTTCCTCATCATCGGCGTGATGCCGGTGCTGGCAGGCGCGGTGACGATGCTGCTCACCGACAAGTTCTTCGCCACGACCTTCTTCTCGGCCGCCGGTGGCGGTGATCCGGTGATGTACCAGCACATCTTCTGGTTCTTCGGACACCCCGAGGTCTACATCATGATCCTGCCGGCCTTCGGCATCGTCAGCGAGATCGTGCCGACCTTCAGCCGCAAGCCGCTGTTCGGTTACACCGCGATGGTCTACGCCACCGCCTCGATCGGATTTTTGTCCTACATCGTCTGGGCCCACCACATGTTCACCGTCGGCATGCCGCTGGGTGGCGAGCTGTTCTTCATGTACGCGACGATGCTGATCGCGATCCCGACAGGGGTGAAGGTGTTCAACTGGGTGACCACGATGTGGCGCGGCTCGATCAGCTTCGAGACTCCGATGCTGTGGGCGATCTCCTTCATCGTGCTGTTCGCGATCGGAGGCTTCTCCGGCGTCATGACCGCGGTGGTGCCGGCCGACTTCCAGTACCACGACACCTATTTCGTGGTCGCGCACTTCCATTACGTGCTGGTCACCGGCGCCTTGTTCGCGATCATCGGCGCGATCTACTACTGGTGGCCGAAGTGGACCGGCCGGATGATCAACGAGCGCCTCGGCCAGATCCATTTCTGGTGGAGCATCGTGTTCGTCAACGTGCTGTTCTTCCCGCAGCACTTCCTTGGCCTGGCCGGCATGCCGCGCCGCATTCCGGATTACAACGTCGCCTTTGCCGACTGGAACCTGATCAGTTCGATCGGGGCTTTCGGCATGCTCGTGACGCCGGCGATGATGGCCTTCACCCTCTGGCATTCGCTCAAGCACGGCGAGAAAGCCGCGGCGCGCGCATGGGAAGGTGCTCGCGGTCTGGAATGGACCTTGCCATCGCCGGCACCGCATCACAGCTTCACCAGGCCGCCGGTGATCCACCCCGGTGACCTGGCACATGACGAGCACTGAGCCTCGCGCCGTCGCCACGGAGAGTGCAGGATGAGCCAGTCGACTGCCAACGATCCGCTTGACGCACGTCGCCGCCGCGGCGTGCGCCGGACCGTGATCGCGACCGTGGCATTTGCCCTGCTGGTCTACATCGGCATCCTGAGTGGAGTGATCGGACGGTGAACGCGACCGGCACCGAGGCCAATCGCAACGTGCTGCGTCGCGGCCTGTGGGTCGCCGGCGTCGCCTTCGGCCTGTGCTTCGCGCTGGTGCCGCTGTACCGCATCGCCTGCGTCAAGCTGTTCGGCAACAAGCTCGACGGCGGCCCGGCGCGCAGCGCGCTCGCGTCGGCCGTCGACTCCTCGCGCTGGATCACCGTCGAGTTCGATGCCGGGGTCAATTCCGGCCTGCCCTGGGCCTTCCATCCGGCCCAGGCCGAGATGAAGGTGCATCCGGGCGAAGCTGCCGACGCGCTCTACTACGCCCGCAACGAGGGTGCCGTTGCCATCGTCGGACAGGCCGTGCCCTCGGTCGCGCCGAGCCGTGCGTCCGCCTTCTTCAACAAGACCGAGTGTTTCTGTTTCACCGAGCAGATGCTGGAAGCCGGCGAGGAACGTCCGATGCCGGTGCGTTTCATCGTCGATCCGGACCTGCCCGCCGACGTGACCCGTCTGACCCTGTCGTATACCTTCTATCGCAACGATGCGGCGACCGCGCGCATCGCTGCACACGTTGCCCCCTGACCGAACCAGCCAACCCCGGGAATCGCCATGGCCCACACCACCCACGACGCCGACACCTATTTCGTTCCCAAGCAGAGTTCCTGGCCGCTGGTCGGCTCGGTCGGCTTGTTCATCATGGCCACAGGCGTGGCCAACTGGTTCAACGGCAATGCCTGGGGCAAGTCCGTCTTCTTCCTCGGCATCGCGATCATGATCGCGATGTTCATCGGCTGGTTCGGTACGGTGATCCGCGAGTCGGTCGCCGGTTCCTACAACCGCCAGGTCGATGCCTCGTTCCGCCAGGGCATGACCTGGTTCATCCTGTCGGAAGTGTTCTTCTTCATGGCCTTCTTCGGCGCGCTGTTCTACGCCCGCAACTTCTCGGTGCCGTGGCTCGGCGGCGAGGGCGCAGGCGCGGCGACGCACATGCTCTGGGGCGGCTACGACGCCACCTGGCCGACCAACGGGCCGGGCCAGGTCGGGGGCGCGTTCCAGACGATGTCGGCCTGGGGTCTGCCGTTGATCAACACCCTGTTGCTGGTCAGTTCGGGCGTCACCATCACCATCGCCCACCATGCACTCAAGGCCGGTCATCGCGGCAAGCTGCTGCTCTGGCTCGGGCTGACGATCCTGCTTGGCGCCACCTTCCTCTTCTTCCAGGTCGAGGAATACATGCATGCCTACACCGAACTGAACCTCACCCTCGGCTCGGGCATTTACGGCAGCACCTTCTTCATGCTCACCGGTTTCCACGGCGCCCACGTCACCCTTGGCGCGATCATGCTGACGGTGATCTGGTTCCGCATCCTCAAGGGCCACTTCAGTCGTGACCACCACTTTGGCTTCGAGGCGGTGGCCTGGTACTGGCACTTCGTCGACGTGGTCTGGCTGCTGCTGTTCCTGTTCGTGTATGTGATGTAAGCGGGGATTCGGGATTGGGGATTCGGGATTGGCGGAGAGCAACTGGCTCTTCCAAATCCCCAATCCCGAATCCTCAATCCCGGGTTCTCAGCCACCCATTGACGGCGAGTCGCGCG
>WBZR01000407.1_pt1 | contig 69843 bp, 63 predicted proteins | sample 5204231 | NCBI WGS metagenome assembly WBZR01 (sample SAMN12412403, study PRJNA552823) | activated sludge metagenome | isolation source: activated sludge from anammox sidestream of wastewater treatment plant... | place: USA: Virginia | collected 2017-08 | reverse complement strand
AAATCCAAAAGCAGGATTTCCACTTTCCCACCGCGGCCTCATATGGATCAGAGAAGAAGAAAGGAGGCCTCTCCTGAACGCCGGCTGACGCCGTCGTTCAGGCTCATCGTTCGATTAGAAAATACTGGTCCGCCAGAATCACAGAGAAAACGGCGCGGAATCTGAGCGTACGCGGTAGTCGCTCCACTCATTGTGTCGCGCTTAACCGGGCCGCGCCGCCGGCGCAAGGCTGCGAACCCGCCATCCCAGCCCCCTCGGTGATAGAATCTCGTTGAAATGACCTTGTAAGCATTATCGGGTGTCTACTTCTTGCCGAGCACCCGTCTCGAAAAGGTGAACTTCACTAAACTAAGGTAGTTCGCATGAAGACAAAGGCCATCATCAGGAGGCAGAAAAGGAAAGCCATGAATTCCAGCTCGGGAAACGACATCCGCTCGAACAATGACCCGGCGCGTGCCCGGATCAACGATGAACCGGTTTCATCCCGTGCCGGCTTGGCGGACCAGCCGCCGGCGGGCAACAACGTCGACAAGATTCGCGACATCCTCTTCGGCACTCAGATGCGCGACTACGACACAAGGTTCGCGAGGCTCGAGGAGACTCTGTTGAAAGAGTCAAGCGACCTTCGCGAAACCACCAGAAAACGCCTCGACGCCCTCGAGACGTACATCAAGAAAGAAATCGAGTCCCTCTCCGCGCGCCTGAAATCCGAACGGGAAGAACGTTCCACCTCCGTCAAGCAACTCTCCAAGGACCTCAAGGACCTCGGGGAGGACCTTTCCCAACGCATCGGAGAACTACAGGACCAAAATTCGGAAGCGCAGGCGGAGTTGCGCAAGGAAATCCTCGAACAGTCGAAAAATCTGGCCGACGAAATCCATTCCAAGGAGTTGGAAATCACATCCCTTCTGGAACGCCGGTTCCAGGAGTTGCGCAACGACAAAACCGATCGCTCCACACTAGCGTCGCTCCTTACTGAAGTGGCGCTGCGGCTCAACAACGAATTCCGAATCCCTTCCACAGATGACTGATCCGTCCGGCCCCGGCCCTGGTGCGGCGCCCTCGAAGGGTAATGGCAATGGCGCTGGATCTTCGGATGCCAGGTACGCCGAATTGCGCCAGTTGCTGGTGGGGCCGGAAGAAGCGCAATTGCGGCAATTGCAGCAGCGCCTGGACGACCCCGTCCTGCATGCCGAGGACGTCAGCCGGATCATCGCCGAGGCCGTCGAACTTCGGCGCGGCCGCGACACTCGCCTGCGCCGCGCTCTCCTCCCGGTCGTCGAGGAGGCCATCCGCATCTCCGTGCAGCGGGACCCCTCTATTCTCGCCACGGCGCTGTTCCCCATCATCGGCAGCGCGATCCGCAAAGCCGTCTCCAGCGCACTGAAGGGAATGATCGAATCGCTGAATCAGACCCTCGAGCAGAGCTTTTCTCTTCGTGGTCTTCAGTGGCGCTTCGAAGCGCTCCGCACTGGCCGCTCATTCGGCGAAATCCTCCTTCTCCGCAGTCAGCTCTACCAGGTCGAGCAGGTTTTCCTCATCCACAAACAAACCGGCCTGCTGCTCCATCACCTTTCGAGCCGCGATGCCGTTGTGAAGGATGCCGATCTCGTCTCCGGCATGCTCACCGCCATCCAGGACTTCGTCCGCGACTCCTTCGGTCCCTCCGCCGGTGACGACCTCGAAGTCATGCAAGTGGGCGAGTTCAATCTTTGGATCCAGCATGGAAGCCGCGCGCTGCTCGCCTGCCTCGTCCGGGGAGTTCCGCCGCGGGAACTCCAGTACATCTTTCACCTGGCTCTGACGAAGATTGAAGAGCAATTCTGGCGGCAGTTGGACGAGTTTGACGGAGACGCATCCACTCTTGATCACGCAAATCCCCTTCTCGAGACTTGTCTGCTCGGCAAACTCGGTGAACACCCACACCCAAAGCATGTTGGCCGCTGGATCTTCACTGCCTCAGGTTTCCTCCTGTGCGCGCTGTTACTGTTTCTCGTCGCGAACCGCCAACGCCGCTGGGATACCTACGTGCGCCGCGTTGCTTCCGAACCCGGTATTGTCGTCACCTCCTCTGAGTCTTACTGGGGCTCCTATCTCCTGACCGGCCTGCGCGACCCGCTCGCTGCCGACCCATCCCAATTGCTCGCGGGTTCCGGCATCCCCCCGGAGAAAGTCACATTCCACTGGGAGCCTTACCAGTCCCTTCAGCCCATGTTCCTGTCCATTCGCCGCTATCAGACGCTGAAGGATTGGGTCGAATCCCAATCGGTTTTCTTCGAACTGTCCAGTTCCTACGTCGACCCGGACCTCCTGCGCCCCGTCGCCAGAAACCTGCTCGCGCTCAGCGAGGACGCGGAGATCGCCGGGAAGCGCTTTCAGGTGCGCATCGAGGGCCGCACTGATCCTCCCGGAGCAGCGTCGCATAACAGGAAGCTCGCCCAGAATCGCGCCGCCGCGGTACTCTCGGAGTTGGTTCGACAAGGAGTTCCTCCCGAGCGCCTGGTGGCGAGCGCGGTATCACGCGCTGCCGTCCCCTCCGGTCCTGAACCCGCCAACAGTTGGGACCGCCGTGTATCCTTCCGTCTGCTGGAACCCTGAATCCCATTCACCATGATTCAAAAGAAGGTCTGCATGGTCGGGGCGTATGGAGTGGGCAAGACCAGCCTCGTCAAACGCTTTGTGGAAAGCATCTTTGATGAGCGCTATCACACTACCGTCGGGGTGAAAATTGACAAAAAGCGCCTTCAGATGGACGGCGAGGAATTGGCGCTGGTGCTCTGGGATCTGGCCGGCGAGGATGATCTCGAGCCGCTCCGTCTGTCCTATCTCCGCGGGGCCGCCGGATACATACTGGTAGCCGATATCTGCCGCGAATCCACCCTCGACACGGCGGAGAGCTTGCACAGCCGCATTGCCGCGGCACATGGCGCGTTGCCTTTCGTGCTCGCCGTAAACAAGGTGGACCTGGAGGCGGACTGGCAGATCAGCGAAAGCCGCCTCGCCCGTCTCACTGCCGGCGGCTGGCCGCTCATCCGGACCAGTGCCAAAACCGGCGCAGGCGTCGAGCAGACCTTTTCCACCCTCGCGTCTCTTCTCATCCAAGGTCGCTCATGATCGTCGATCCGGGCGTGATGGAGATTTTTCCCATTCTGGACTTCGCCGTCTTGAGTCCCAAGGCCAGCGGAGTCTTCATGCTCAGCGCCCCCCCTCCGGACTGGTTTCTTCCGCTCGTCGCGGGCTCTCTTGACGATGCTTCTCTGGTGAATGCCTTCCCCTTCCTCGACAGCTTTCTCCCGGAGGCGCGGGACTTTTGGACCCTCCCGGGAGCAGGAACCCTCCACTCAGGCGCCTGGGTGCAGCGGGATGCATCCCGGAGCGAGTCGGCGTTCGAGGCCACGGCCCTCCGTACCGGCAACGGAAACTATCTTCTCCTTGAGATGTTGGGGGTTCGATTCGAACAGCGAAGATCGGCTTTGCAACACGCCCGTTCCCGCGGCCTCGAAAAAGAAGCCCTCGAACGGCGCAATCGCGAAATGGAGCGGCTCAGCAGGATGACCTCTGATTTCCTCGCTGCCATGAGCCATGAACTCCGTACCCCTCTCAATGCGATTCTCGGGTTCTCGACGCTTCTCGCCCAGGGGAAGGGCGGTCCTCTATCGGAGCGCCAACAACACTTTGTCGGCCAGGTGCACCAGGCCGCCGATCATCTGCTTGCCCTCATCAATGACCTGCTCGATCTCTCGAGAATGGAAGCAGGCCGCATGCAACTGCATCCCGAAGCCTTCACTCTTGGAGAGGGACTTCAGGAGGCGCTCTCCGCCCTCGTTCCGCTGGCCCTCGAACGCAAGGTCGCCCTCCAGTCCGATGCAGCTGCGCTTTCCCTCCCCGTATACGCCGACCGCACCCGGTTTAAGCAGATCCTCCATAACCTCTTGAGCAATTCGCTCAAGTTCACTCCGGAAGGAGGATCCGTCAGCATCTCCGCTCATCTCGATGACCCGTGGATCGAAATCACGATTTCCGATACCGGTGTCGGAATCGCTGAGGAAGCGCAGTCCCTGATTTTTGAAAAGTTCTACCAGGTGCCCCGCTCCAGGGGCGATTTCCTGGAGGGCACGGGCCTGGGATTGCCCATTGCAAAGAAACTCGTCGAACAACACGGAGGAAAGCTCAGCGTCCGAAGCCGCCTAGGCTCCGGCAGCAGCTTCACTTTCACTCTGCCGTCCGGAATCTTCAATAGCGGCCCCCTCTGAGCCGCCGGCGATGATTGTCTCGCTATTCAGTACATTCAACAGATCCTGTGCGGGCCTGAATCGAGGGACGGTCTTGGGACCGACATCCACCGGAGCCCCCGTGCGTGGATTGCGCCCCGGACGTGCGGACCGCTTTCGGGGATAGAACGTCCCGAATGTGCGCAGTTCAATCCGCTCCCCCTTCTGCAATGCCGACACCATCGAGTCCAGCATCGCATCGAGAATGGTGCGGGCATCCTTCAGAGATACCTCACATACACGCGCAATCTCGCGGACCAATTCGTCTTTGCAGAGTTTCATACGCCTCCTCGAACGGAATGGACGCCTGCGCATCTGGAGCGCCGGAGGTGTTGCCGCCGGCGCCCCATGATACGCGGGAGTTCCAGTCTGCTCAGTTCTGGGCGTTGCCTGTGCAGATCCCGGAACTCTCCCCACGCCCTCCTGCACGGGCGCGAGTTTTCTCCCCATGGAGGTGGGTCCCTCCGAGCACCCGCCTGTTAGTATTGCGTTTCGTGGTCCAAACGGCGCCCCGCCAAACAAAAAGCGTAAGTGTTTGACCCCATGGACCTTAATACCTCGGCCCGGCCCTATGCCACGGTTTCGCCGTATGCCGCCCTTCTCATCCCTGAGACACACCATGAGCGCGTATCAACCCTGAGACGCCTCCCGGAGCAGTCCCGAAAAACGATTTCAAAATGTAAAGCAAGTCTACACAGACCGATGAGAAGCGTCCGCTCTCGGTTGTTCCCCTTAGGGAACCGCGGCTCTGGAATTGCTCATTCCTCCCATCTACATGCCCGTGCTGGACAAAAGGAACACCACGAAAATGAACCAATTCTCCTCCGCCGGCTTCGGCCGCTTCCTCTTTCAGTTCGTCTTCGCTGCTTTTTGCCTTGGAACCCTGATGGGCCTCCTCATGGTCCTCCTGCTGGCTGCCTTCAGCAGATAAATCCTGCAACTGAGGTTGGACAGCGCCGCCGCTGAGAGTTTATCGTGGGCTGAATGGTCACGCTCCTCGCCATCGACGATGACCGCCAGTCCCTCGATCTGATCTCCTCCGCTCTCGAACAGGAGGGATTGGAAATCCTCACCGCCGAGGACCCGGAGAAGGGGCTTCATCTCCTGCGCAGTGTCCGTCCGCAGATCGTCCTTGTGGATCTCATGATGCCGAAAATGTCCGGCCTGGAATTTCTCGAACGCGCCATGGAGGCCGATCCCTCCACGGATGTCATCCTCATGACGGCCCACTACTCCACCGAATCTGCCGTCGAGGCCATCCAGAAGGGAGCCTGCGACTATCTCAACAAGCCCATAGCTTTGGACAGGCTTCAGGAACGAGTGAACCGCCTCATCGCCGAAGCCGAAGCACGGCGCAAGGCTCAGGCCCTCGAAGAGGAACTCACGCATGCCTGCAACTTCCAGGGCATCATCGGGCGCAGCCCGCTCATGCTCGATGTCTTTGCGAAAATCCGCCGCGTCGGCCCCCATTTCCGCAATGTGCTCGTTTCCGGCGCAACGGGCACCGGCAAGGAATTGGTCGCCCGCGCGCTGCACTCCCTCAGCCCTGCCGCCAAGGGTCCGTTTGTGGCCTGCAATTGCGCGGCGCTGACGGAAACGCTCATCGAGAGCGAGTTGTTCGGCTACGTCCGCGGAGCCTTCACCGGGGCGAACCAGGACAGAATGGGGCTCTTCGAATATGCGCACGGTGGAACGCTCTTCCTTGATGAGATCGGGGAAATGCATCTCGCCGCACAGGCCAAGCTGCTCCGCGCCGTCCAAAACCAGGAAGTGCAGCGCGTCGGCTCCCCCTCCGTCCGGAAAGTGAATGTCCGCATCGTTGCCGCCACCAATCGCGACCTTCGAGTCTCCGTCGCCGGCAAGGAATTCCGGAGCGATCTGTTTTTCCGCCTTTCGATGGTGGAACTGAAACTCCCCACGCTCGCCGAACGCAGGGAGGATCTGCCCTTGCTCGTCCGCCACTTCACAGAGCAGTTCTCCCGTGAGTATGGCAAGAACATTACGGGCCTCACCCGCCGCGCCGAGACTGTCCTCTACCGCTATCCCTGGCCCGGGAACATTCGCGAACTCGAGAATGCCATCGGCGCCGCCTGCATGATGGCCCAGTCCTCATCTGTGGATGTCCAGGATCTCCCGGAGTTCGTCCGTTCCTCGAACGGATGCGCGGACGCCATTCCCCTTCATCCGTTGATCTCTTCCGACGAAATGCAAAAGCTCCATGCCCGCCGGGTTCTCGACTTGGTGGGGGGCGACAAGATCAGGGCAGCGGAAATTCTCCAGGTCAGCCGCGCCACTCTCTATCGTCTGCTGGCATCATAGGTGAACGGATTCTCGTCCGCCGTCGGACCGTAAACCGATGGCAAAGGCACGTCGAGCAGTCTCAGATAAACCGTCAATTGTCCCCGGTGGTGATACCAGTGGTTCAGCAGAATCGAGCGGCATACCTCCGCGCGGGGAAGAGAAAACACGGATTGCCCGCCTCGTATCAGTGACCATGTGGCCGCCATCTGTGCGTCATCCATGCCGGACAGAATCTCCTTCGCCGCCGCGACGCTCTTGCTCAACCCCTCCAATATCTCTTCCCGGCTCTTCGCCTCTTCCTGACGAAACTCGGACGGAACTTCAAAATTATCCACCGCAATGATCCCAGCCACCATTCCCGGCAGAGTGGCTACATGATGCGCCAACTGCCCTAAAGACATGCTCTTGGCGTGCGGCCGCCACGTGAAGTTTTCTTCCGGCGCTCTCTCCAGAACGCGACGCGTCGTCTCCGCTTCACGCTCCAGTTCGCGAATCAACTCATGCGCTATTGCCATTGCAACCGAACCCTCCCTCTCAGAATTATCAGACAAAACTGATTCCTGTGATGCATAATCAGAGTCATGATCCAGGGCACGAGACGAGGATTTCTCACGCTGCTCGGAACTGCTCCCGTTTTTGCCGGGCGCACCGCAGGCAGAGACCACAGACTTCGCGGTTCCTTCCGCCGTCCCGAAAAAAACGGTTGGATCTATATCCACCTCGAGGGAGACCCGCACGAAATCGGATTCCAGCATGGCTACCACCTCGCCCGCGAGATCGCCATAGCTCATCACACCATTGCCTTCGAGATGACACGGGAGACAGAGAAACAATGGGCCTTCTTCCGCCATGCGGCCAAGGAGTTCCTATGGCCCAAAGTCGACCAGGAGTATCGCGAGGAGTTGCAGGGAATCGCCGATGGCATTGCCGCCCGCGGCGGCAAGCTCGACTTGTGGGACACGGTCGCCTTGAATGCATGGCTCGAATGGTCCCCCTACTTCATGCAATGGTATGGCCGCGCACACGGGACGGCGGCGCCCCCCTCTGTCACCGCCGCCGACCGCTGCAGCGCCTTTGTAGCCACAGGCTCGTACACCCGCGACGGAAAGCCTGTCATCGGCCATAACGCCTGGACCGGTTATGCGAACGGCGTCTATTGGAACATTGTTTTCGATGTGCATCCCTCGCATGGCCATCACTTCTTCATGGACGGCTATCCCGGCCTCATCCACAGCGGCGATGACTTCGGGATCAATGCCGCGGGCGTCATGATCACCGAAACCACCATCACGCAGTTTGAAGGCTACAATCCCGAAGGAAAGCCGGAGTTCATGCGCGCCCGCAAAGCCATGCAGTACTCCTCCTCCATCGACGACTTCGCCGGAATCATGACCACGGACAACAACGGCGGCTACGCCAACAACTGGCTGGTGGCCGACCGCACGACCGGCGAAGTCGCCAGCCTCGAACTGGGCGTGAAAAATGTGGTCTTGCGCCGCACGAAAGACGGCTACTTCTGCGGAGCCAACTTCCCCGTAAACGAAAAACTCGCCCGCGAGGAAACCAGGTTCCACATGGAGGACAAAAGCCTCAGCCCGAATGCCCGGCGCCTGCGCTGGGAGCAGTTGATGGCCGAACACAAGGGGCGAATCGACGTAGAGGCGGGAAAGCGCTTTCTCTCAGACCATATGGACAGCTTCAGCGGCAGGCAAGAGCCGAGCGAACGGACGTTGTGCGGCCACAACGATCTCTCTCCGCGCGGCATGCAACCCTGGCAGCCTCCATTTGGAGCCGCCGGCGCCGTACAGGCGAAGGTCGCTGACGCCGCCATGGCGGAGCGCATGGCGTTCTGGGCCTCCATGGGCCACCCCTGCGGCCTGAACTTCAAGGCCGCCGACCATCTGAGGAAGCATCCCGAATTCTCCTGGCAGCGCGATTACCTCAAAGACATCAACTCCCACCCCTGGACCGTCTTCGAGTCCGCAAAGGGATAAGAGGGTATAATTTTAGGCATGGCGACACTGGTAGCTCTGGGAACCACCCCCGCTTTGCCCGATCCGGACCGGTTGCTCGAAAAACAGGAAAAGCTCTTTGCTCACTTGCGTTCGCTCGGCCGGGTTCTGGTCGCCTATTCCGGCGGAGCCGACTCGGCTTATCTCGCTTGGGCGGCAAAGCAGGTCCTCGGTGACGGCTGCCTGGCGATCACCGCCGATTCCGCTTCCGTTCCCGAGTCCCACAAGCGCGACGCCGAGGCGCTCGCCTCCCAATTCCGGATCCGCCACGAATACATCCTCACCTACGAGTTCGACAACCCGGCCTACGTGGCCAACAATGCCGATCGCTGCTTTCACTGCAAAGACGAGTTGTTCCGCTGTATGGAAGAAGTCGGCCGGCAGCGAGGCTTCGAGCACATCGTTTATGGCGTAAACAAAGACGACCTCGGGGACTACCGCCCGGGGCAGAACGCCGCGGAACTTCATCAGGTCCTGGCCCCCCTGGTGGATGCTGGTCTCACCAAGGCGGAGATTCGCGAACTCTCGCGCATGGCCGGTCTCCCCACCTGGAACCGGCCGGCCTCAGCCTGTCTCAGTTCCCGTATCCCCTACGGAACTCCGGTCACCGTCTCCAACGTCAAGACCGTCGAGAAGGGTGAGGAGGAACTGAAGCAACTCGGCTTCCGCCAGTTCCGCGTACGCTTCCACGACAAACTGGTGCGCGTCGAGATCGCCCCCGAGGAGTTGGAAAAAGCCTTGTCGCTCGATATGGCGGCGAAGATGGTCGCCATCTTCAAGCCTCTTGGCTTCCATTATGTGACCCTCGACCTCGAAGGATACCGTCAGGGCGCTTTGAACGAAGCTTTGGGCCTGAAGAAGAAAACCTGAATCCCCCTGTATGCAGTTCGGCGAGGCACTCCGGTTCAGCTTCAGCGCCATCTTATCCAATAAGGTACGTTCCGCCCTCACCGCTCTCGGATTGCTGATCGGCAATGCCTCGGTCATCCTGGTGGTCACCATCTCCCTCACCAGCCGCGACTACATCCTCGAGCAGATCAGCGGCGTGGGCAGCAACCTCATCACTGCGTACTTCGATGCCGGCAACCGCGAAGCCACCACCGTCGCCGCCGACTTCGTCAACCTCTCCGATGTCGCCGCCGTCAAGGAGGCCCTCGGTCCCCGTATCCGCGCCGCCACCGGCATCATGTCTCAGTTTTCCAGCATCGTCATCGACGGCAGGCCGCGCGACGTCAAGGTCATCGGCTGTGACGCCGAATATGCCCGCGTACGCAACCTCATCATGCTCGCCGGCCGGCCCCTCGATGACACCGACGTCTCCTCCCGCCAGCATGTCGCGTTGCTCACCGAGTACATGGCGCAACTGCTCTACGGTTCGCAATCGGCCAGCGTGGGCCGGCAAATCCGTTTCGAGGGGCTCCAGTTCACCATCATCGGCACTTTCAAGGAAAAAACCGATACTTTCGGACTAAGCGAACTCACACGGGAGTCGATCCTCATCCCCGTCAGCGTGCTTCGCTACTTCGTCCCCTACGAGCGTGTCGACCCGCTCTACGTCCAGGCGCGCAGCCTCCAGGACGTCGACGCCGTCACCCGCCAGGTGCGTACCATCATCGAAAGCCGCCACCGGCCCGGCGCAAACTACTACGTCGGCAACCTCACCGGCATCCTCGATGCCGCCAGGAACATCTCCCTCGTGCTCAGCATCGTCCTCGTCCTCATCGCCGCGATTGCTCTCGTCATCTCCGGCATCGGCATCATGAACATCATGCTCGTCACCGTCACGGAACGGACACGGGAAATCGGCGTGCGCATGTCCGTCGGCGCACGGCGCCAGGATATCCTCATGCAGTTCCTCCTCGAAGCGGTCCTCATCAGTATCGGAGGAGGTCTCCTGGGTGTGATCGCGGGCCTTGCCGTTCCCTTGAGCATCCCCCTCTTCGTGGATTCGTTCGACATCCAGCTATCGAAAGCCTCCATCGTCGTGGCCTTCGGTGTCTCCTTCGCCGTCGGGCTTATTTTCGGTATCCTCCCCGCGAACCGCGCCTCAAAGCTGAACCCCACCGAGGCTTTGCGGTATGAATAGGGGATGCCGGATATTGCCTACACCAGCAAAGTCACAATCGAGCGCATAAAGGGCCCCATGCGCCGGGCATGGCTCCCCGCCGAACCCGATCCCGTCCTCTTCGGAGTGCATGGAGCGGTTGCCGAGCACTACAAAGTGCCCCCCGATCTCTTCCCGCCCCACGCCACCACCCTCGACTACATCGTCGCCGCCGCCGCGGGTTGACTCACCGGAACCTTTGGAGGCGCGTCAGATTCCGGCATCCGGCGAACGGCTGTTCGCCTCCGCCGAAGGCGACGTCGAGAAGGAAGACGGTGTTCTCGTCATCAAGAGGATTCGTGTCAACCTGCGGCTCAAGGCAGACCCGGCCCACAAGGCAACCATCGACCGCGTTTTCGGGATCTTCGCCGATCGCTGCCCCGTCTACAAGACACTCAAGCCCGCCATCGACTTTCGCATCGAGTTGGCCATCGAAACTCCCGCCCCTTGACAGGCTGGTCAACCTGTCGTTACACCAATGTATGTCGCTGATGCAAAATGAGATCGATGCACAGATAGCCACGCGCGCCGCCGCACCCCGGACTGCAAAAATTCGCCCTTTGTTCACATGACCTCTCCGCCCTGCCCCTCCAAGATTTCCATCTTGCGTCGGATGCGGCGCCCTTCCGCCGGGACCGGCGTTCCATAGTGATCTCAACTGTGTTACTATCCCGGTTTGGTTCTGAACGATTCTCCATTCTTAACCCCAAGTACTTAGCGGAGTGTGCCAGTGAAAGTCTACGAAAGCAATGATATCCGGAACGTCGCTCTTGTCGGCCACGGGAACTGCGGCAAGACGACGCTCGCCGCGGGAATGCTCTATGCGGCCGGAGCCACCAACCGGCTGACCCGTGTGGATGAAGGGAACACCGTCACCGATTTTGACGATGAGGAGATCAGCCGCAAGATTACAATCTCCACCGCCGTAGCCGCAATCGAATGGAAGAAGGTAAAGTACAACCTCCTGGACACGCCCGGCTTCAACATCTTCATTAATGACACCAAGGGGGCAGTGGTAGCGGCGGATGCCGCGCTGGTTTTGGTAGACGGGGTTGCCGGCGTGGAAGTGCAGACCGAAAAGGTCTGGGGGTTTGCCGATGATTTCAAACTCCCCCGTGCCATGGTCATCAACAAACTCGGCCGGGAGCGCTCCAGCTTTGAACGCGCCTTGGAAAGCATTCACACCAGCATGGGCCGGTCCGCCGTCCCCGTCCACCTCCCCATCGGAGCCGAGAAGGACTTCCGCGGCGTGGTCGACCTGGTCCGCATGAAGGCATACACCTACACACCCGATGGCGACGGCAAAGGCGTCGAATCGGAGATACCGGCAAACCTCGCCGATGCAGCCCAGAAGGCGCATGAAGTCCTGGTCGAAATGGTGGCGGAAGGCAATGACGAATTGCTCGAGGAGTTCTTCGAAGCCGGAACCATCGGCGAAGATCATTTGTTGAGCGGACTTAGGGCCGGTATCCTCGAGCGGCGCATTGTCCCCGTGCTGTGCGCCTCAGGGCTTCACAACATCGGTACCGACTTGATTCTGAACTTCATCGGCGAGTTCTTCCCCTCCACAGCCGAGCGCGGCAGGATGGCCGCCACGGAAAACGGGAAGGATGTCGAACGCGCCGTGAGCGATTCCGAACCTCTGGCCCTGTTCGTCTTCAAGACGGTCGCCGACATCTTTGCCGGCCGCGTTTCGTACTTCAAGGTGATGTCCGGAGTGGTCAAGAATGACCATAACGTGGTCAACACCCGGACGGGGAGCGCGGAAAGGCTCGCCCACCTCAGCGTTCTCCGTGGAAAAACCCTGGAGGCTGTGACGGAATTGCATGCCGGCGATATCGGCGCCGTAGCCAAGCTGAAGGATACCCTGACCGCGGACACGCTCTGCGAGAAGGGTGTGAACATTGCCTATCCCGCCGTGCAGATTCCGGAACCGTCCATTGCCTACGCCATGACAGCAAAGACGCGCCAGGACGAAGACCGCATGGGCAACGCCATTCAGCGGATCCTCGAGGAGGATGCGGCTTTGCGCTTCTACCGCGATCCGCAAACCAAGGAGTTTCTGGTGGCCGGGACCGGACAGCAGCACGTCGAGGTGGTCGTCAACAAGCTGAAAAAACGCTACGGCGTGGACGTGACGCTGCACAGCCCGAAGATTCCCTACCGGGAAACCATCCGTGGCTTTGCCGATGTCCAGGGCCGCCATAAGAAGCAGACCGGCGGCCACGGGCAGTTCGGCGACTGCAAAGTCAAGGTGGAACCTCTGCCGCGCGGAGAGAAATTCGAATTCGTCAACGCCATCTTCGGCGGCGCCATTCCCAAGACCTTCATCCCCGCCATCGAGAAGGGCATCCTGGAGGCGGCCGAGAAAGGCTACCTTGCCGGCTATCCGGTAGTGGATTTTAAGGTTACCCTCTACGACGGGTCCTACCATGATGTGGATTCCTCGGAAATGTCGTTCAAACTCGCCGGGCGCAAGGCGTTCAAGGCGGCCATGGCAGTGGCCAAACCTGCCCTGCTCGAACCCATCATGAGAGTGGAAGTGCAGGCGCCCGTCGAGTTTGCCGGCGACCTGATGGGTGACATGAACGGCCGGCGGGGCCGCATCTCGGGGATGGAGACTCGAAGCGGCACCCAAATCCTCCGCGCCATGGTTCCCATGGCGGAGATGTTGACTTACCAGAATGACTTGACCTCCATGACCCAGGGCAGAGCCTCTTTCACGATGGAGTTTGACCACTATGATTACGTCCCTGCCCTGCAAGCCGACAAGATCATCGCCGCCGCAAAAGCCGCCAAGGAAGGCGAGGAGGAGGAGGAAGAGTGAGGGTACTCTCCCTGCTCCCGTCCTACGGCGATTTGACCTGGCGGCAACTAAGGGTGTAGAGTCGTAGGTTCCGATGTAACCAAAAACAGTGTTCCTCATTCCACACATAGAGATACACGGATGAATCATAGCCAATACCCGCGTTCGGCTCTCCTGATTTCCCTCCTTGGCCTCGGCTTGGCCGGTTGCACTTCCGGCATCCGGCCGGAATCCTTCCGCAGTTCCTTCCTTCCGCCTGCTCCGAAACCTGCCGCGGAAGCGGTGGAAGAAGCCTCCGCCGGAACCACGCACGAGCCTCCCGAACCTCCTGCCCTCCATGCCAGCCTCTACGCTGCCAGAGACGTTCCCAACTACCTCAAGACCGAGCCGAAGGTGCCCCCCCGCCCCCAACTGGACCAGCGGATCCGCCGGGCCGAGGAACGATTCCAGGAAGGCAGAAAACTCTACCTCGAGGGCAACATCGTCCAGGCGCGGATTGAATTCGACAAGGCCATCGATACTCTCCTTGCCTCCCCGGATGCCGCTCCCGACCGGCATGTGATGGAGAAAAAGCTCGAGGAGATAGTGGACCGGATTCACCGTTTTGACGTGGAAGGCCTGGGGGCCGGCGATGACCAGGAATCGGCCGGATACGACAAGTCCCCCCTTCAGGACATTCTCGAACTCACTTTCCCGATCGATCCCAACCTGAAAACCAAGGTCAAGGATCAGGTGATGGCCACCACCTCCCAGATCCCGCTCGAAGAAAACGATGAGGTGTTGCGCTACATCAATTACTTCTCCTCGGAGCGCGGAAAGAAGACGCTGATCTCGGGACTCCGCCGCGCCGGACGCTACCGTGACATGATTCGCCGCATCCTCGATGAGGAAGGCGTGCCGCGCGAACTCATCTTCCTCGCCCAGGCCGAATCCGGCTTTCTCCCTCGCGCCCTGTCCGTCAAGTCCGCCACCGGAATGTGGCAGTTTATTCAGGATCGGGGCCAACAGTACGGGTTGATGCAGACTCAGTTCACCGATGACCGCCTGGACCCCGAAAAGGCTACCCGGGCGGGCGCACGCCACCTCCGGGATCTCTATCAACAGTTCGGCGACTGGTATCTGGCCATGGCCGCCTATAACTGCGGGCCTGGCTGCGTAAGCAAGGCGGTGCAGCGAACCGGATACGCCGACTTCTGGCAGTTGCGCAGCAGGAACGTCCTCCCTAAGGAAACCTGCAACTATGTGCCCCTCATCCTGGCGATGACCATCATGGCGACCAATGCCAAGGATTACGGACTGGAAGACATTGACGCCGATCCGCCCCTCCACTACGACACCGTGGAAATGGCGGCCAACACAAACTTGTCCCTGGTGGCCGATCTTCTCGACGTTCCGGTTTCGGAACTGCGCGATCTGAACCCATCCCTCCTGAAGCCGGTCGCTCCCGCCAGGTATTCGCTCCGCATCCCCAAGGGTTCTACCCAAGTGCTGATGTCGGGGCTGAACGCCGTTCCCCCGGATAAGCGGACCACCTGGCGCTTGCACCGGGTCGTCGAGGGAGAGACGTTGAACTCCATCGCCGGCCGGTACCGTACGGCTCCTACGAACATCGCGTCCGTCAACCGCGCCTCCATGGATGACTTGCGCGCGGGTGATATCGTGGTGATCCCGGCCGCCTATGTGCAGCCGGCGCGGGTGAAGGCGAAAGCGCCGCACACGTCGCGGGCGCGCTATGCGAAGCCGAGGACGCCGGTTCACCGGGTGAAGGCCACGCCGGCGCCCCACCGCCGCGCGCCTCAGCGGCGAGCTTCCGTGGCCGGCCCGCAAGTGGCCGAAAAGATCGATCGCGCCAAAACATCGAATGCGCGTTGAGTGTTGGACGCGCTCAGGAAATTTCGCTGGTCAGGCAGCGCTTTTCCTCTTGCCTATTAGTAAAAACGTTGTATTCTAAGTGTGACCATGCCCGAACAGAATGCTCTGGAAATGTTTGTCGAAGCTGCGCCTCTCGATGACGAGATGGACGACTTCGATTACGACACAGAGCATGTTGAGCTCATTTCGGTAATCAAGGAATACAGTTACGGAGAGGACGACGAGGAACTGATGGAAGAGGAAATCACAAGCGTAACGGTTACGGAAACTACTGCCTCCGCGGCGCCCGCGGAGCCTGCCCCGGCCAGCGTGGAAGTTCCCGCGGAAACTCCGGCCCCTGAAGCCGCTCCACCCGTAAAAGCGGCGAAGAAGGCCGGCAAGAAGTCCGCCAAACCAACAAAGAAGGCAGTGAAACCAGTAGTGAAACCAGCAGCTAAGAAAGCACCAGCCAAGAAGGCTCCCGCCAAGAAGGCTCCGGCCAGGAAGGCTTCCGCAAAAGCGGTAGTGAAGAAGGTGGCGAAGAAAGCCGCGAAGGCGCCGGCCAAAAAGGCAGCCAAGAAGGCGGCCAAAGCGCCTGCCAGGAAGGCCGTGAAGAAGGCGGTCAAGAAGGCCGCAAAGAAGGCGGCGAAGAAGAAATAACGGGCCTGATTCTCCCAAGCAGTACGGTTATCATGAAGCGCGCCGCTCGCTGAGGGCGCGCTTCGTCCTTCCGGGACCCCTTGGAAGCTGCTACGCGCCCCCCCTCAGCCGTTTCTCCCTCAAGTCCGGTCAGCTTTTGCGTACTGCCTGCCGGCAGCGGTCAAACAACTGGAGCAGCGCTTCGGCATACTCCTCGGCTCCCGTCTTCGCGGCCTTCCCCGTGAACCCGGCGGATGCCCCCGATGGCTTGCCGTAGCCTGTTGTGAGAGCAATGAATTTCATCATCTCGAGAGCGACTTCGTCGGTATTCCGTCTGCTCTCCGCGCCCTCCTTCGATTCCTGATTACTTTGAGTGGTTTCTTCAGCCATAGAGATTAGTGTATCCTTTCGCTTCCCCCTGATGCCTCTCGAAGCCACCACCTGGATTCGCAAAATGCGCGGCGGCGCTCAGGCCCACCTCGTCACCGCGGACGACGGCCACCACTACGTCGTGAAAGTGAAACAGAATCCGCAGCACCGCCGGGTCCTGGTCAATGAATGGGTCTCCAGCGTCCTGCTGGACTACCTTCGGATTCCATCGCCGAAAGTCGAGATGATCCGCCTCACGGAGCAGTTTCTTTCCGCACATCCCGAAGTCGCCATCTCCATCGGCAGCCGCGCGGAACCCGTCGCGCCCGGCCTCCACTTTGGCTCCCGCATGCCCGTCAACCCCGACCGGTTCGTCATCTACGATTACCTCCCGGATGCCTTGCTGCGCACCGTGGGCAACATTCGGGACTTTGCCGGAATTCTCGTCTTCGACAAATGGGTCCACAATGCCGACTCGCGTCAATGCGTCTTCTTCCGCGCCCAGTTGAGGGACTTCGGCGCCTCGGAACCCCGCCCCAGAAAAGAAGGCTTCGTCGCCCTCATGATGGACCACGGCTACATATTTGGAGGTCCCCACTGGATACTCGAAGAGTCCCCCCTCGCCGGCCTCTACTGCCGTCAACTCGTTTACGAGAACATCCGGAGCCTTGACTCGTTTCAGCCCTGGCTTGACATGGTGAGAAACTTCCCGCCGGAGATTCTCGACCGCGCTTACCGCCAGGTTCCCGAGTGGTGGCTGAACGGCGACAGGGAGTTGCTGGAACAACTGCTCGAACGGCTTTACCGGCGGAGAGCCCGCATTGACGCCCTGATCGAGGACTCCCGAAGCGGACGGATCAATCCATTCCCAAACTGGCCGTGAGAACCTTCGTCAGCCTCTCCGCTGTCGCCGGAGCCAATAGAATCCCGTTCCGGTAATGTCCGTAGGCCAGCCAAACCGGACTCTCGCCAAGCTGCTCGATCAGCGGATGGGGCAATACCGTCGCCGGGCGGAATCCGATCCAGGCATCATCCGGCGCCGCGGGCAGCAACCCCGGGGCAAGCCTCGCGGCCGCTTCGTGGATCCCCGAAACGATCCCAGCATCCACATTCCGGTCAAAGCCCAGGTGTTCCTCGCTGGAACCGGCGATGGTGTATCCCGTGGTGCGCTGCACGATGTAGGTGTGGCCGAACCGCAGCACATGCGGAAGCGTCCCGGGTGGCAGCCTGTAGCCCGCCAGATGCCCCTTGACGGGAAAGCCTTCCGGCAGAGCGTATCCGGCAACCGCGATCTGGCTCGACCAGGCCCCGGCGGCGATCACCGCCATCGTCGTTGACACCGTTTCGCCATTCGCCAGGCGGACATCCACCCCCGAGCCGTGCGGGTAGAGGTTCGCCACACGTGTCTGCTCGCGCAACTCCACCCCGCGGCGAGGCAAGGCCGCCCGTAGTGCTTCCGAAACGGTTCTCGGATCCACCTGGCCTTCATTCGGGTAAAAGACCGCGCCGCATACCGAGGAGGCCAGTTGCGGCACACGGGCCAGCAACTCGGAAGACGGAAGAATCTGCGTCTCGATACCCGATTGGCTTCGCCGGGCGGCGCGATCCCTCAGCAGGCTGAACTCTTCTTCTCCACAGGCAATTTCGAGGGAGCCGCATTGAGAAAACTCGACCCCAAGCCCGGAATCCTCCTCTAACTGGCCTACGAATTCGGTATACAGCGCCAGGCTGTGGAGTGCGAAATCAAGCCATTCGCCGGGTTCTTCATATTCCGGCCCCGGCGCCAACATGCCCGCGCCGGCCCAACTCGCCTCCCCTCCAAGTTTTCCGGCGTCGCAGACCAGGACGCGGCAACCTTTGCGCGCCAATTGCCAGGCGAGCGATGCGCCAATGATGCCGGCGCCGGCAATGAGGATGTCGGGTTGAGAAGGACGCAACAATCCTCTATTTTAAGCCCGCTTGCCGCGTCTCCGCCGCCGGCAAACATTTCGCCTGGCGAGCGTTTTATTCACAGGATTTTCACCGCCACTTCATCGTATCCGAATGCAAATAAGTAAGATAAAAAACTGTGGAAACATATCGCCGCATGCGTTTTTCCCCTTGCCGCAAACGCCTCATTCAGTGCAAGATAGGGATGGTTCCAAGAGGCACACGGAACGGCGAAGCTGGTAAGGCCGTAGCGATTCCGGAACGATGATCCGACAGCGCATTCCAATGCTCGCTGAAGGGGAGTGAAAGAAAATCGGGCGGCTTCCACCAGTAAGCGTTCCCGCCAGTGCCTTTATCGTGCGCGTATGCGACCCGAGAGGGCCGCAGGGCCGAAAGGCCAGGATCCCGAGGGATGAAAGTCCCGGAGGGGAGCGGCGGTGGAGGGAGAGGCGGGAAGCAGTTCGTTCAGAACAGGCAACGGGAAGTCCCCGTGGATCGGCCCCGAGACCGGAAACGGTCGAGGCCGGGAGGAGATGACCGAACGGGCTTGCTCTCTGACGGACTGTGGGAGGCGAAATATCAGGCCAGGAGCGGAGAGCCCGCCTGGGCGACCTGGAGACGGGAAGTCCATGCGGAGGAGCGAAAGGCCGGTATGAGCAGCCAGTCTTCGGGTTCGTCTGGTTGGCTGGCAGACTTCGCTGCATCGAAGCGCGTTCGTCGAAAACGGGCGCGTGGAGCAAAGAAGACGCTGCCCCGCTAGGCAATCCGCCACGCTCACGCCGAGCATGCACGGCGGGTTGAGCATCGTCGGGAAGTAGGTCACTTGGAGCCTTTTTCTTTCCATTGCTCGACACACCCCATGGCCGCGTAGCTTTGACAACTGGTCAGCCTTCGTTGTCGATGACGAAGGCCGTAAACGCGGTCAGCATGCCGCACTTGGTCACCGAGCCGGACCAGTTCCCGCAACCGCACCCGATTGCCGCACGACTCCCACCTCCTGGCCTGCGACTTCTCTTCGGAGCGTTTCAAGTCACAGGTTATTCAATCCGGCGCAGCCGGAGGCAGGGCTGTCTCCTGTCTCCTGTCTCCTGTCTCCCGTCTCCTGTCCCCCGACTCCTCCCTCCTCCCTCCCCCCAGCCCTCGCCCCGCGCGCTCAAAGCAACTCCCTGCGCAACCGCTCCAAATTGCTTGCCGTCACCAACTGGAACCGGAGCGCCAACTTCGTAAACCGCGCCAACTCGCGGGTGAGTTCCTCGGTCGGCGGCTCTGCCGAGGCCAGGAACAGAAATCCCCCCGCTACCTGAAACGGCAGCACGCGCCAGGTGTCGAGTACGCGCGCCGGGAAGGCCCGCGCAATCCCCCGCCGGATACGACGGGGGTCGAGTTGGCTGAACGGCAGGCTCGATTGCAGGCTCAGCGCCTGATACACCTGCTCTTCCGTAACCATCCGCATGGCGACAAGGTACTCACCTAGCCGCTGACTCCGCGGCTTCGTGCGCAGTGCCCACTCCAGTTGCTCCAGGGTCAGGCGTCCGGCCGAGATTAGGATCTGCCCAATCGGACGCCGCTCGGCAACCGCCGACAGAACCGGATAGCTGTGGTCGGTCTTGAGCCACACGAGCGGTTGACTGCGGACACGCGAGAGGACGTACCTGTATAGAGCGCCCGCCGTGGCGCGGAAGTTGATGTAATTGCCGTAGATGGCGCGGATAGGCGCCCCTGCCGCGAACCGCCAGCCATACACCCGCGAGGTGCACCAGGCGCGTACCCCCAGGTGGACGATTTGCAGCGTCGTCGTCGAGCCCAGCAGCCACAGCATCCGCGCCGATTCTCCAATGGCGGCCAGCCCCCACGGCGCGCCTGTCATGCGGCTGAACCCCAGCGTGAGGAGTCCATAGAAGAACAGCAGCGTCGTGAGCATGCTGACCGGGTTCCCGATCAGTCCCTTGCGATCCCGGAATAACCAATAGCGCGTGCCGACGCCGCCACGCCACCCGTGCCGCTGCCAGCTTTGGAGTGCGATCCCGGTCACCCATCGTGTCCGCTGCCGGATGGCCGCCGCCGCCGTCTGCGGAAAGTACTCCCGGGTTGCCATGGGTTCCAGGTGATGGAACCGCACCGGCATGAACAGTTGTGGACAGCCGAGAAAGTGCAGCCGCAGCCCGTTTTCATAGTCTTCGGTCAGACATTCCGGCTCGAAGATGCGGCCGTCCCGCGCAGCCAGTTGATCCAGAGCCCAGCGCGTGAACCCCGTACCCACTCCGTTCGATGGGATGAACCCGCCCAGAATCTGCCGTCCCGGCATGTCCTTCGTCTGAAACTCCGCGAATTCATCGCAATAGAGCCCATGGGTCCAGTGGCTCATCGGAGTCGGCAGCGGGAGAACCGGCACCTGCACCATGTCATAAACGTCACAGTAGTAGTTGATCCAATGCAGGGCCTCGGGATGAATGACATCTTCGGCGTCATGGGTGATGACAACCTCGAACCGGTCCTGATGAAGCGCCTCGAAGTCGAGCATGCGCTTGTAGATCCAGTTCAGGCAATCGGCTTTCGATGTAGGTCCGTTGTTGCCGCAAACCGCGACGTGGACGTTCGGAAAGCACGCCTCGAGTTCACGCACCGCCTCGAGCGTCGGCAAGTCGTTCGGATAGGCGCCGATGAAAAAGTCGTATCGCAGATACTCGATCCTCGATACATTGTTCCGCACCATCTGCCGGATCACACCGTCCTCCTTCCACAGCGGAACCAGAATGGCGATCCTTTTCTGCGGCGCAGCCAGTGCCGCCTCCCGCTCCGCGGCCTGGTCCGTTGGACGGATCAGCGCCCTCTGGGAAAACCAGGTGAACAGGCAGACGGCGTCCACGAAAACGTCATCCAGTCCACTGATCAGGATCCAAACAGCCAGCGGAACAACGATCGACTCCACCCACAGGTCCACGTGGTTGGGGAACTGGAAAATGACGGTATCCAAGAAGGAAAGTGCTTACACCTGCATGAAACTCTCTTCCCTTGGGATAGGCGGGAATTGGCCCGCCGATTGCTACTTTTTGCCTCAGATGCGGTTAGATCGGAGTCAGAGTTTCAAATACGGGTACTTCTGCTAGAGCATGAGCAGAAAAATTTTCCTCTCCCGGCAATTTTTACTCTATCCGGTCTCTTCCGTCGCAGCCTCCCGTGGTCTCTCCCGCGGGCATGTTTGCCGGTGGCGGCTCCCTGAAACGTCTCCCTCCGAGCGTTGCCGCCGCCGGTGGACTCTACATTAGAAATGACTTGTCTGAGGGATAAGAGCATGAGGTCTATCCATTACGGCGTCGCCATTGCCATTTCGGCGCCGGTGTTATTGAGCGTCCTCGGAACCGGGTGCGCCACCAAGAAGTTCGTCACGAACCGGATCCACCCGGTGGAACAACGGGTCACCGTGGTAGAACGCAAATCGAGCGAGCAGGAAAAGACAATCGATACACTCGAAGGGGACCTGAACAAAACCCGGGAGCGCGTTCTCGATCTCGATTCCAACCTTTCCAAGACCTCACAACGGCTGGACCAGGTGAGTTCGCAGACACAGCAAGCCAACGATGCTGCGAATAAGGCGCAACAGCAGGCGGCCGAAAACCGCGCCTACACCGAAACCCGCACTACTCAATTGAAGCAGTATGTAGACGCAATCGATAACTTCAAACTGACAAAGACGGCCAACGTGTTATTCCGAATCGGGAAGAGCGACCTCGATGACGATGCCAAATCGTCGCTCGATGAAATTGCCCAGGATGCGCTCTCGAGGAAAAAATTCGTTTTTGAAATTGAAGGCTTCACTGACAGCAAAGGCTCGCAGGCGGCAAACCTGCTACTGAGCCAGCGCCGCGCGGAATCGGTTGTCCGCTACCTGACCATGGAAGAGAAGGTTCCGCTGCGCGCTATTCATTTGATCGGCGCCGGCAGCACGGCTCCGGTTGGCAACAATCGCACGTCTGAAGGACGGCGGCAGAACCGCCGGGTTGAAATTCGTCTCTTCGCGCCGGAGGTCGAGCCTTCCTCCGCACTCACTTCGGCGCACTTGCGGTAGAGCGTAGCGTCTCCTCCCTCACGCCTCTGCCCATTAGCGTAGGCGGTCGAGCAGGTCCCGCGAGAGAAGGTCCGCTCGTTCAGCTAGGCTAACCGCGCTGACGAGATCCTGATCCCGCGCCTGCTCCGCCTGCGCGACGAAACTCCTGATCCGATCCGCTGTTTCCTTATCCTGCCGGTTCAACGCCTTCCCCTCGATGATTACCAACGCGCTCTTCACATGATCGAGCGCTGTCTCTAACCGCCGGGTATAGTCTTTCGTCTCTTCGGGCGTGAGAATCTGCCCCAGCCTTGGCACTGCGATGGGCGCCGGGGTCGCCGGAACAGTATTCTCCACTGCCGGAGGTTCGCTTACCTTCGCTTCCGCCTTCTTGGAACCTCGCGTACGCCGCTTCTTCTGAGGAACCGGCGGCGGCGGCGCCTCCACCTTGACATTCACCGGAGGCTGTTCCGGCGGCGGAGTTTGGATCTTTGGAGCCGACGGCAGCGTGGGCACTTCCTTCGGCGGCTCAGTGGGGGGAAGCACCACCGGAGCAGGCGGAGGAGTACGCGGATGCTTCCTGTGACAAGCGGGAGCCAGCACCACGAGGGCTGCCGCGAACATCCAGCAACTGGTACGACTTGTCATGGAATCCAAATACTGGCGATCAGGCAAACTGGGCCGACACCGGAAACTGCAGCCGGAACACAGTTCCCTTGCCCGCTTCACTGGTGAAATCGATTGTACCATTGTGAAGCTGAACTGCCCGGAATGTCATCGCAAGTCCAATGCCGGAACCTTTCTCCTTGGTAGTGAAATAGAGCTGGAATACTTTGTTCTTGTTTCCCTCCGGAATTCCCGGTCCGTCGTCCTGAATCATCAGGATTCCGTGCTCGGCGCTCAGGCTCGCCTTCACCACCAGGTTGCCGCCCGACCGCATCGCCTCGATTCCGTTCATCACGACATTCAGAATGGCTTGCTTCAGCAGGTCGCGGTCGCCGCGAATCACAATTTTCTCCGGTTCAGCCGAAAACTGCAGATTCACTTTGTGCATCGTCGCCTGGGGTCTCACCAGCGAGGTCACTTCCCGGGCAAGCGCGGCGAGATCCACTTCCTCCACGGCCAAGTCCACGGGCCGCGTGAAATCGAGAAACGTTTTTACCACCCGGTCCAGCCGCCGGATCTCCTGCGAGATCACGTCGATCTCCCCGTGCGCGTCCGGATGCTGCTCCGCCAGCCGGCTCCGCAGCAGTTCCAGCCGCAGGGCGATCGAATTCAGCGGATTCTTGATTTCATGCGCCACGCCCCCCGTGAGGCGGCTGATGGCCGCCAACCGGCGCGAAATGTCGATCTGGCTCGCCAATTGCCGCCGTGATTCGGCATCGCGCAGAGTGATCAGCGTCCCGCTGCGGTCCGCCAGCGGATCCACGCTCATCAGCAGCCGCGCGCCCGGCTTCCCTTCCCTTTCGAGATTCACCAGGTAATCGTGCGCCGCTTTCCCCAGCCGGATCGACTGTTGGATCGCGCTTCCGAGCGGCGAGGTGGCAGGGAAAATCTCCTCCAGCTTCTTGCCCGTGATCCGGGCAATGTTGACGCCCAGCATCCGCTCCGCCGCCGGCCCCGCCATGATCAACTGGTCCGACTTGTCGAACAGCAGTACCGCGTCATCCATGCGGGCCATCAGCGATTCAATGTTGCTCCGCATGTGCGTGGCATCCTCCTGGGCGCCTCGAATCTGCTGCCCCAGCAGGTTCAGCTTCGATTGGACAATTGCCAGTTCTCGAGTCTTCCCCAGCGCTTCTTTCTCGTCGCGGTTCTGGCCCCCGCTCGCAATGCGGTCCAGCTCCTTGCTGATGCTGGTGAGCGGCCCAATCGCCAGATTGGCGGAGAAGGCCCCGAGAAGAATGGAGAGCAGCAAGGACACCACCGATACCAGCCCCAGTTTGTACACCTGCGGCAGAATGGCGTCCCGCAGAAAGACGCTCGACACTACAACCTGAATGGTGAAAATCGGCAGCTTCTGCTGCGGCACCCCGAGCGGCAGGGTAACCTCATAATCCTGCTGCCCTCGCGACAACTCGAACAGCCTGCCGGTCATCTCCCTCGATCTCCATTCCTCGAACAAGTGCAGGTTCCGGATGATTTTTCCCTTCCGGCTCGGGTTCGAAGTCACCAGGATCTCCCCCAGTTCACCCGATACGTTGATCTCCACGATCATGCTCGCATTCGTCATGGTCGCGCGAATCAGTTCCTCGAGCTCCTGATCATTGGAGACGATCCGCGTCCAAAGCAGCTTGTTCTCTTCGAGCGTGCGAGGAGGAGGAATCACCTGCGCCGACCGCTCGCCGATGCGCGCCAGCACCACGCTCTTCACCTGCCGGGCCACCAGTTCCGACCGCTCCATGACACCCGTGGACCAATTCCTCACCAGGCTGTCCAGATTCATTGCCGACAACAGCGTCACGATGACCGTGACCAACAGGACGATGAGGACCAGGAGCCGCGTTCTCAGCGACATTTCGTTATGAGTTCGCCATGCAAGCGGCGGACCAACCCCTTCTTCTTTGTCCTTCAGTTCGCATTCGTTTCCTCGGAGTCCGACCCGCCATAACCCTTCAGCTTGTTGAACAAGGTCTTCAGGCTGATCCCCAGTATTTCCGCCGCCCGCGTCTTGTTGTTCTTCGTGTGCTGCAGCGTGAGTTCGATCAGAGCCCGTTCCGCCTGATCAATCGTGATCCCTACGGGAAGCGATACCAGGGAGCCGGAGCCGGTATCGATGGCCGGAAGTGCGCTCTCCGTGCCTTGAAATTGCATAGGCAGGTGCGTCACTGTGATGGTTCCCTCGCCGGCAAGAATCACGGCGCGTTCCAGAACGTTGCGTAGTTCCCGCACGTTGCCCGGCCAGGAATGCTGCATCAGCCGCTCCACGGCCTGCCCGGACAATTCCGCTACGTGGCATCCATGCTTGCGGTTCAAGTCATGAATCAGTGTGGAGCAAAGCAGGGGAATGTCATCCTTGCGCTCACGCAAAGGAGGCAGAGCAATCGGAAATACATTCAGCCGGTAAAAGAGATCTTCCCGAAAGTTGCCTTTCTTGATCGTCTCCTCGAGCGGTTTGTTTGTGGCCGCCACAACACGCACATCCACGGTCATTTCACTCTTGCCGCCCAGGCGGCGAACCTTGGAATCCTCGAGCACACGCAGCAGTTTCGCCTGCGTGGGAAACGGCATGTCGCCGATTTCATCCAGCAGCAGCGTTCCGTTGTGCGCCAATTCGAAACACCCCGCGCGGCGTTCCAGCGCGCCTGTGAAAGCGCCCTTCTCGTGCCCGAACAATTCGCTCTCGATCAGGGTCTCCGGAAGGGCCGCGCAGTTGACGGCGACGAACGGACCATCGGCGCGTGGGCTGAGGGTATGAATGGCGCGCGCCGCCAGTTCCTTGCCAGTGCCGCTTTCACCCGTCACCAACACCGCCGCCCGGCTGGGAGCCACCTGGCGAATCAAAGCAAACACCTGCTGCATGGACCGGGAACCGCCCACGAGTTCGCCAAGAACGCCTTGATAGCTCAGTTGCTGCTCGAGCCGCGTCGCTTTCTCGGCCAACTTGCTTTGCGCCGTCGCCCGCTCGAGCAGCATGCGAAGCTCCCGCGGCTGAATCGGCTTCTCGAGAAACCAATACGCCCCCAGGTCGTGAATCGTCTCGAGCGCCGTCTCCAGATTCCCAAACGCGGTCAACACCAGCGCCGGAATGCTCAGCCCCTGCGCCGCCATCTGCCGCAGCAACGCCTTCCCGTCCATCCGCGGCATCATCAGATCCGTCACCAGGACGTTTGGCGTGAATTCGCTCAGCTTCTCGAGCGCTTCCACGCCGTCTCCGGCGGTCACCGTCGCAAAGCCCCACGAGGCGACCATTGCCGCCAGCGCGCTCCGCTGCGATTCTTCGTCATCTACGATGAGGACTCGGGAAGTGGACCTGGGTTGCTCCATGAAAACTTCACAGTACCACGTGGCGGGAGCACTCTACCGCAACAGCGCCTATAGTGTGATGACCTGGTCCGGCATGTTTCCGGAAAGCGCTTTGTACAGATCAGGAAAACAACCGATCGGAACTCCGTCGATCAGTTTGCCGGCGATCTCACGTTCATAGCAGCACTGGTCGCAACACATCAGCAGCATCCCGGTCTTCCGGGCCACTGCGGCAAGCCGTTCGCCAATCGGATTCCCTTTCGTCAGCACATAGCAGTTGTCCTCGAAGAAGAACATGCCCGCCACATCCACCCCGTGCCTCCCCTCCTCGAGTTGCGGAAGAATCATCTTGCCGAGCTTATAGGAAACCGAATGGCCCTGCGTGGAAAAGATATAGGCGACTTTCATGCCATTCATCATAAAGGGAAAGCCGCTTGCAATGCACGCAGCGCCAACCTGGCGCGGTCTCTGCGTCCCGGCGGCACTTCCGGGAACAGCGCCAGCAATTCCTCATATCCAAGCGCTGCGGCGTCCTCGATCGTGTGGCCGGGAGCCCATTGCCGCAGGTGTTCGCAAAAGGCGACCAGCGTGACGCACGTCGTGCACTCGTATTCGGCGGAAATCACGGTTCCGGCCTCGCATTCGAGGCAATAGCGGGCGCGCACCCCCTCTTCCTCGATCAGCGGCCCCATCGTCCCCCGCATCACGCGTCCGCGGCGCAGCGCCTGCTGGAAGAGATCGTAGACGCCGGACCTTCTAATGATTGCCACTCAAAGATGCTTCCCGGGCCTGCCGCGCCGCATCTCTTTGGGTTGCCCTTGCCGCCCGCCGCCGCTGCCGGTCGAGCCTCAGAAGCTCCTGGCGGCGGCGCGTCTTGACGTCAAGGTCCAGCAGTCTCCAGAACTTCAGGAAATACTGGACCGCCGAGGCCACGCCGAAGAACACCACCCCCCACATCCACAGCATCGCGAAAGAGTACATCTCCCGATATTGAATACTCACCATCAGCAGCGAGATGGCAATCACCTGCGCAAGCATCTTTGTCTTGCCGAGGTCGCTCGCTTTGATCGTGATGCCGCTGGCCGCCGCGATGCTCCGCAGGCCCGTCACCGCGAACTCGCGGCCGATGACCAGAATCGCCATCCAGCCGGCGATCACCTTCACCTGGACCAGCGAAATCAACGCGCTGCTGATCAGCAGTTTGTCGGCTATGGGATCGAGCAGCGTCCCCACCGTCGTGATTTGCTTCCACCGCCGCGCCAGGTAGCCGTCCAGCAGGTCCGTCGCCGCCGCGCACCAGAAAATAGCAAGGGCGATGTGCTCATTGCGGAGCACATAGCCGCCCACTTCGATCGTGCGGCTTTCGGCCACCAGCGCCGCCACCAGCAGTGGAACGAAGAATATCCTGAGAAGGGTCAGGCTATTTGGAACGTTCATGCCGCCCTGATTTCATTCGACTACAAACTCCCTCAGGCGCCGGCGCAACGACTCCGGCGCATCCGCGGTCAATTCACAGTACTCCTCCTTATACACTACCTCGCGAACCTGTGCACGCTCATGTACCAGATTGATGGCCGCGCCGTCGCCGGCCGGAATCCGGAACCGGATCGGCGTGATCTCCTCGCCCGCCAGAATCTCGTCAATCAATTCAAGCAGCCGCGGAATCCCATCGCCGGTTCGCGCGGAGACAGCGGCGGCGCGAGCCTTCACCGCCTCGGCGCGTTCGCCCAGCAATCGCGCCGCCGCTGTCTCTGCCTGTACGAGTCCGTCGGGAAGAAGGTCCGCTTTGTTTAGCACAAGAATCTGCGGGCTGGTATCGGCTTCGATCTCCCGCAGAACATCGAGCACCTGTTCCGTGTGTTCGGCCGCGAGCGTCGAGGAAACATCGACCACATGCAGCAACACCGCCGCCTGGCGCACTTCTTCCAGCGTCGCCCGAAACGCCTTCACCAGCGTGGTGGGAAGGTTCCGGATGAACCCTACCGTGTCGCTCAGAAGAACCTGCCGCCGCGAGGGAAGTTGCAGCTTTCTCACCGTCGGGTCGAGCGTCGCAAACAGGCGCGCGTCGGCTTCCACTCCGGCCCCGGTCAAACGGTTGAACAACGTCGATTTTCCCGCGTTCGTGTATCCCACCAGCGCCAGCGTGGACAGCGGAACCTCGACACGCTGCCGCCGCTGGATCGCACGGCCCGCTTTCACCGCCTCCAATTCTTCCTCAATCTTCTTGATCTTGCGATAGATTTTCCGGCGGTCCGTTTCCAACTGCGTTTCCCCGGGCCCCCTCGTTCCAATTCCGCCGCCCAGACGCGACATCTGCACCCCTCGCCCCGCCAGGCGCGGAAGCAGGTAGTTCATTTGCGCCAGTTCCACCTGCAACTGCCCCTCCCTGGTGCGTGCGCGCGAGGCAAAGATGTCGAGAATGAGTTGCGTGCGGTCCAACACTTTGACATCCAGAGCCTTCTCGAGATTTCGCTGTTGCGTGGGTGTCAGGTCGTGATCGAAGATCACTGTGTCAATTTCAAAACCCTCCACCATCCCGTGAATCTCTTGAACCTTCCCGGAGCCAATCAGCGTGGCGGGATCGGGAGCCTGGCGGGATTGGATGACAGTCTGAACCACCGTGGCGCCGGCAGTAGCCGCCAGCGAAGCCAATTCCTCCAGAGATTCTTCCGCCCCAGCCTCACTCCGGCATGGAACCGGCTTCGTCCGGGACTTCCAGTCGATGCCAACCAGAACTGCCCGTTCCGATGTGGAGCCGGCGGTGTCTTTCAGAATTCTGATCTATTCCGCCTCCGGGGGTGGCAGCGGCGCGGGTGAGGCAGGCGCGGCTTGCGCTCCCAGATACCCACCGCTATGAGCAGACTTCGGCACCACCACCGTCGAGATGGCGTGCTTGAATATCAGTTGCTCCTGGTTATTGGTTTCGAGCACGACGGAATACTTATCGAAGCTTTTGATCCGGCCACTCAGCTTCACCCCACTCATCAGATAGATGGTGAGAAATGTCTTGTCCCTGCGGGCATTATTGAGGAATGCCTCCTGGATGTTTTGCGCCAGCTTATCCATTGTCTTTCCTTTCGCCGCGTCATCGGGCGCAGCGTCAGTTCTTGTTTGCTTGCCAGCTGAAAGTTCTCCTGGTGTTCCTATGATAGCCGATCGCGGGGCGGAATTCGAATGGTTTCTGGGGGAGCCATCATGTTGAAGAAATTGAGACTAAGCGAAACACCCTAATCAGACGGGTGGTTGCCCAGGATGCCCTGCCCTTACTCCTCATGCTCCGGCGCCGCCGCTCCAGGCGTAACCGACGCAATCATCTTTTGCAGATCCGCCGCCGTTGCCGCCCGCGAACGCGTCTTCGCGGCTTCTTCCCCCATGTACTCTATTCGAAACGCAGCCGCTTGCGCGACTTCCTGCTCCAGGTTGAAATCCGGCGGCGATTGTAACCCCGGCGCCTGCGCGATCCCATGTTCGTTGATCAGGCATTCAGACCCTCCGGAAAGGGTAAACCGGATGCGCATCTGCTTGCGGATAGTGAGTCGTCGGAGTTCAGAAAGCTTCATGACGGAACGCCGCTAGTGTAACATTAAATTCACTGGCGCCGTCTCCCGAATCGGGTTAGTCTCAAGTATTGTCTGGCGTAATTCCACACACATCCAAGGAGCATGTCAATGACACCCGAACAGGCACAAATGATGGTTCACGTCTATTGCCAGGACGCAGCCATGGAGGCGCCCACCACGCGCAAGGTCATCGCTGCCGTCCCGGCGGACAAAGGCGGCTATTCACCCCACCCCACCTCGATGTCTGCCTTCGATCTTGCCTGGCACATTGCCTCGAGTGAAGTCTGGTTCCTCAACGGCATCGCCGCCGGCAATTTCCCGATGGAGGAAAGCAAGCGCCCGGAGAGCATCCAGACCTCGGCCGATGTCGTCGCCTGGTATGACGCCCATTTCGGACCCGCCCTCGAAGAGGCAAAGAACATCTCCCCGGATCTGGCCGCGCGCGAAGTGGACTTCTTCGGCGTAATCAAACTGCCAAACGTCGCCTATCTGAGCTTCATGATCAAGCACAGCGTCCATCATAGGGGTCAACTCTCGGCGTATCTTCGTCCCATGGGCGCCAAGGTGCCCGGAATCTACGGCGGCAGCGCGGACGAACCATTTGAAGCGGCAGCAGCCACTGCGTGAACCTTCGAAAGATCCGGTGGAGGGGTGCTCCCACCCCCCTCTGCCCTGCCCAGACTCTGCCTACCTCCGAAATCCTAAGGTGGTACCACGTACCTTCGCCAAAATACTGACACTCCAAGTACCACATAAGAATGGGCCGATATGGGGATGGTGGGCAGGCGGGAACATGAGGCACACTTCTTCATAGGAGTAGGGCTTTTTCCAACTCCCATTCGATAGAACTGCGGAATTGCCGGTTCTATCCCGAGTGTTAGTATTTGGCAGAGGAGAGTACCAATGGTCGACTTACGGCAGGTGGACTATCTCGTACAAGCGCTGACGCGGAATCAACTCTCCGCCGATGAATTCCAGCGCTGCTTCACGCGGCTCAGCCACGAAGAGCGCATGCTCGTGCTCGAGGGGGCGGATAAGGCCATCTATGGTCCTCAAGCAATTACCCTGTCGAACCCATACCCCGGCGCCGCCCGGACGCATGCCTGCCGCTAAGCGCCGCGCTCTCCTTATCACAACGCCAGATACAGCTTGTCTCCTTCTTTCAATTCGATGTCTTCCCTCATCCGGATGGACACGCCTTTCCCGCGCGGCGCGGAGTCATGCGCTAAAGCATTCCCATTGAGCGCGGCGCTCGAACGCCCTCCCTTCCCCGGAAAGCTGATCTCCAACAGTCGCAGCCGTCCGTAAAGGAGCGCCAGGGTCAGGCGGGTTTCGGGCGTCCTCCGGTCCATCGTGAACGTCCCCCACGCCGACGCCGTCGACCAGAAGCATGTGAACAAAGGCGCGGGAGAGTTCGGATAGATGGCGAGCGTGCGCCGCGCCCCGTGGTATAGGAATCCGCTGAGCGCCAGAATCCCCGACCACGCCGCCATGGCTCGTGCGTAGTGGTGGCCGCATTCGGCTTCATCCCACGGATTCCGCCGCTCCCCGTCGTATCGCGCGCGGATGTTGCCGATGCACTCCACACCCTGCGCATACATCCCCGCATACAGCATGTGAACCGCCGCTGTATACTCGAAACCTGTCATTACCTCGCCGTAATAGGGGAATGGAATCTTCGGCCGTTCCGCCTTTGCATAGTCACAGATCACCAGCGCCGGCTCATCGTTAAGCGCGAAGGTGCGCTGCACCGTGTCGTGATCGTAAAGATTGTGCTTGTAGTTGTAGCGGTAGATGGATTCGAGCGTCCTGCGCACATGACGCGAGTCCACCAGCGGCCCCAGCCCGGCTGTCTCTGCAAGGTATTGCCCCACCAGTTGATCCACCAGACAGCCCTGCCCCACCTGATAGGCGGGCTTCTCTGTGTTCTCCGACCCCATGGTGCTGAGCAGCGACGGCGCGATGAGACCCCGGGAAACACCGCGAATCTGCTGCACGTAATACTCGCCCGTGAACAGCTTCCCGTCAATCCACTTGCTGCCCTGCTCAAAAAGGCGGCGGTATTCAGCCGCCGATGCCGTATCCCCCACCTCGCGGGCCATTTCCTCTCCAGCGCGCAAAGCTCCCAGGTAGTAGATGCCGCATTGCGGATTGGGCCCGTAGAATTCCACGTCGTAGGTGTTGTGCTGCGCGCCTTCGAGCACCCCGTCGCGGTCCGCATCCCACCCGCCGGGGACCCAGGCGAATTCCAATGCCTTCTTCACCCGCGGCCAGAGCGAGCGCAGCCAGGCCGTATCCCCGGAAAGCCGCCAGTCATCATACACTTTGATGATCTGCCCCATCTGTCCATCGGCCGCCGCAAAGCCCGAGCGCTGCTTGCCGTCGGGCAGCAACTGCCGGAAATGGATGGCCCCGGCGTCGTCGAGCGAGTAGCCGAACGAAGCTTTGCGCAGCGAGCGCGCGAGCGTGGGGAACAGGCTGTTGGTGACGGTCTCGTAATTCCATACATGCGTGCAGTTGCCGAAACAGCACCCGGCGTGATCATTCACCCCCTCAAATCCGTGAAACTCCCCATCCGCCGTACGGAAACAGGTGGTGGTCGCCAGCGTCGACAAATTCGCCGAGGCGGCCTCCTTGATGGCAGGCGGCAGCGTGCTGCCGCGCAGGGCGGAAACGAACTTGCGAGTCGTCTCCTCCAGCCTCTCCAGGTGCGCCCCCAAATACGCCGCCGCATCCCAGGAGGAGGCGAAGCGCTGGCAGTAGTGGTTTCCGATGACGGTATCGGCCTCCCCCTTCGGAGCGCTCCATCCGCAGCGCTTCGGCGTGCGGTTCGGGAAACGCCAGGCCAGCAGGAACGGGAAGGCCGTCTCTTTCCCCGGCCCCAGTGTGCAACTGAGGCACAGTGCCCCGACCTGATTGCGTGCTTCCGGTTCCGGCCCCAACTCCCCATCCGCGCTGAAGTCATCCCAGAAAAGCATTGGGGAGTTCCACCATCGCCCCTGCGGCCACCCGCGAAGCATCGACGTTTTCGTTCCCTCCGGCACAAGAGCGGCCAGCGTGAAATCACCAAACAGCGGATCTTCGTTCCCAAGACCCGGATTGTGCATCACTAACCCGGTGAGGTTGCCGTTCACCCGGATCTCATTCACTCGCGTATCCGCCCCCGGCCCCCGCGCGGATGCCTGCTCCGGGCTCCCCGCTGGATTCTCGATGGACCAGGCAATGGAAACCTTCACCTGCTGGTTGGTCGCGTTACGCAGCCGGTACCGCAGCACCGCCGCCGGCAGGCCTGATTCCTCCGCATCCAGCGGGATAAAAGGGCTGAAGGCCTCCAGCGTAACCTTCACCGGCAGCCGCGCATCGCGAAAATCGATACCCGCCAACGGGTACTCCCCGGTAAACGTCGCGGCCGCGATGCGAGGCAGCCCCGGAGCGTTCCGTGACCCCAACCCTGAGCTTCCCTCATAGGGCGGAAGGATCCGGCTCTCGAGCACCCGCACCACCGGCTTCCCACTCCCCGCCTGCGCCCATATCGCCGGGAACGCATACGCCGGAGAGTTGCCCTTGTCCGGGCGATTGAAGATCTCCCAATCCCGTAGCTGGCCGCGTCCGCCGAGACTGATGCTCCCGGCGCCGGCTCCACCCAGCGGAAACGCAATCATCGCCAGCTTGCGGCCTGAAAACACCCGGGGAAACTGGATGCGCGGCGCGGCGGCAGCGGGCGGAGCAGCCGCCCCGGTGGGCGCCGTGGAGCCGGTCGTCTGCGCCGGCAACGCGGCGGCGCCGCCGGCGAGGGCGGCCTGTTGGAGGAAGACGCGGCGCGGCGCGCCTCGACGGGGACTTTTCATATTTCTATCCTCCTCCGATTGACTACTTGTATGGAAGAGAGAAAGATAGACATTCTCTAATAGCATGACAAGCAAGACTGAGATATGCTCGATTTTGAGCCGATAACGCTGCCGCGCGCGGCGGCTTCCGGATAACGTCAATCGAAGGCGCACATTCAAATGACCCGCATTCAGAAGCAGATGACGATTGGCATTGCATTGGGATTGGCGGTATTCGCCATCGGCGCCGCGGCAGTCTTCCTGCTCACCAGGCCGGTGCCGGTCGAGAAAGCAATCGGAGCCGCCGTTGTTCAGGCTTCCCGATCGGATCTGCTGGATCAGCAGGGCGAAGGCGGCAAGGCGATGCGCAGCCTGCCGCAAGGCACTGTGGTCAACCTTCTCGAACGCTTGCGCTCCCGGGAGCAGCCCTTTGTCCGCGTCCAGTACGTGAATGCGAAGGACGTGTCCAAGCCCGGTTATGTGCGCACCGCCGACTTAGGCCAATGGACCAGCCCGGATGCCCCCACGGCATGGGAACTGCTCGCCTTGAGCCGGCCCGCCATTACCTCGAGTGAAGGCGACCGGCGCCGGTTCATTCAGCAGCTCACCCAATTTTCCGAGCGCTTCACAGGAACGCCGGAGGCTCATCAGGCAACCCTCGAACGCGCCCGGCTTTATTATGGGCTGGCGAATGAGGCGAAGAGCGCCGGAAAGCCCGAAGCGGATTGGAAGGCGGACCTGGCAAGCGCAAAGGCCGCTCTCCCGAACCCGGCCCCGGGCGCGACGGAATCCGTCGAAGCGGCCACCTTGCGAAAAGAGATCGAGACCCTCGAATCTTCGGAAACGAAAGCCGGTCATTTGGCGGCCGATCCGGCATCGGTACAGCGCGCGCTCCAAGTCCAGCAACTCGAGCAGACTGCCCGCCAATTGTACCGGGATGGCGAGTGGGAGAAAGTGCTCGAGATCGCCAACAAGATGTCGAGCATTGACCCGAACCGGGCAAGAGCATGGAGAGCGACCGTTCAAAACGCTCTGAAGGAGTTGTCCAAGTGAGGGAACGCAAACAGTTCTCATGGTTCTCCGCGGCCGCGAAGACTGTCGTCCTGGCGATGGTCGTTCTGCCGGCGGTAACGTTCATCACCCGGGCTCAGGCGCCGAAGGCCCTCTCACAGCCCATTGCCTTGAGCAGCATCCTCGACTGGCTGGCAAAGGCCAAGCGCGATCCTGTCCGCTTCCCCATCATCGGCCTCGCCAAGCGCATCGAAAAACAAGGCCTCGACTTCGCCCCGACGCCCGAGAATCTGACGGCAATCAAAGAGGCCGGCGGCCCCGATTTTCTGCTCGCGGCCATCGATAAGGCCGACAAGCCCGCGCCGGCCGAGCCAAAGGAAATAACCCCTCCGCCGCCGCCGAAGAAGAAAGAAGGGCAGTTGACCGTCATCTGTCAACCGGTGGATTGCAGCGTCTCCATCAACGACATCCACATCGGCGTCACGAACCATGGGGAACTCTCGCGCACGTGGCAGGAAGGCGAGATCCGCATCGCCGTGCGCAAGGACGACTTCGAACCGGACCGCAACGGCGCGGCGGTGGTCATCGCCGAAGACAAACCGGCCCGAGTCGAGTTTCATCTCAAACCCAGCCGCGCCTCGCTCGAGCGCGCCGGAGCCGAACTGTTTCAACGGATGCTCGCCGCGCTGGGAGGGCCGGAAGGCCTGAAGAACGCCTCCGCGCTCAAGGGAGTTGGCGCCATCAATGTATTCTCCACCCGGACTACGCCATGGAGCGCTCAAATCCTCATCAAGGGCGACAAAGCCCGCTTCAGCGTAAAGCGGACCAGCCAGAACTACGAAATCGGATTCACCGATACGCCCCGCTGGAAGCCGGAACCGAAAGGGCAGGAGCCCCAGGATTTGGGAGACGCGCTCGTCTGGCTTCAGGATTACGAATTCGCAAAGATCATGGAAAAGCTGCGTGCGCCTGAATTCAAGATGGTCGCCTCGCAGTTGAAGCCCAAGGAGGGTGAGAGCGAAGTGCTGCGGGCCGAAGGGAGTCCAGCCACTTATGTCATCACCCTCGATTCCGCGAGCCGCCCCAAGGAGATCAGGGTTGAATCCTCCGGTCTCAACAACGGGCGCAAGGTATTGTTCAGCGACTATCTCGACAAAGGGAAAAGCCATTATCCGAAGGACACCCAGGTGATTCTTCCGGGCGGCGGCCCGCGCGGCGTGCAACTGCAATTCGACACCTTGGAGCTGAATCCGTCCGATGTCCGGGACACGGACTTTGACGTATCGAAGAAGCGCAAAGGGCTTTGGGGCAAGTAAGCGCTGGAAAGAGGGAGGGCTTCTGTTTCGCCTGACCGGTTGGCTGTCCATTCTGCTGTGCTGCCTCGCCTCGGGCGGCGCCGCCTATCAGAGTGTCTCCGCAACCCCCGGAGTGCACATTACGGTGGAAGGCATCCTGCGCGTGCTCCACCACTTCGGCAAAGAGGCCATCCCTCAGGAGATGGTCATCAAGGAAGTGGAGATGCACGGGCTTGCGCTGCGCCCAACCTCGGCCGACATCGCGAACCTCGTGACCGCCGGAGCATCACCCCGCCTTCTCGATGCTATCCGCAACGCGCGCGTGCCGGCGCCGGTGGTGGTGAGGAAAAAGGAAGGGCGGTTGCTCATCACCTGCGAACCGGTCGATTGCGACGTGCGCGTCAATGGGAAGCCTTCCGGCTCGACCCGCGCCGGCGCTTTGTCCCCCATCACCCTCGACGAAGGCACGGTCTCCGTGGCCGCAATGAGAGAAGATTACACCGCCGACCCCGCCGAGCAGACCGCGGCCATTCAAGCAGACGCCGAAACCAGGGTTGCTTTCCGTTTCCAGCCCTCGCCGGCAGCACTCGAACGGACCGGAACCGCGTTCTTCGAACGCATGCTGACGGCGCTGGGCGGGAGAGATCGCTTTCGCGCCCTCATCCCCATTCATGGCCGCGGCACTCTTCAGATTCACCATGGGGACGCGTTTCCCGTGCTCTGGAAATTGGAAGTCTGGAGATCCGAAGAGTGGACGAAATACAAACTCGAACGCTCCGGAAAGAAGTGCGAAATAATCCGCACCGCGGCCGGTTACCAGTGGAAGAAGAAGCCCAAAGCACAGGACATGCCGGCTATCGAGGAAGCGCTCCGGTTACTGGAGGCTGGCCAACTCAACAGAACTCTCGGCCGCGCGGTTCTCAGCGGCGCGAAGGTGCTTTCCTCCAGACTTCAGTACGCGCCCGGAGAGGACGTCACCCTGCGCATTCCCGCCGGCCCGCTCGCCCTCAAGTTGGACTCCGCCTTTCGTCCAAAGGAGATCCAACAGGAGCCCGCAGGCTTGCACGCCGAGCTGCGCTTCCTTTACGCCGGCTACGAGGGGGAAGGCGAGCAATGCCGTCCGCAGCGATTGCAGGTCATCGAGCCAGGGGAGGAAGCCAAGGGGATCGAGGTGCGCTTTGATCAACTCGAGGAAGACAAGCCTGGAAACCAGAAGCGCAAACGTGGTTTTGGGCGTTCCCGCTAGGCTGAAGCTGAAGACACAGGGGGAAGCGGATCATCCAACTCGTGCTGAAACCGGTGCAGCCGTTCCAGCAGTTCTTTCTTCACCGCCGCATACCGTCGATCCCCGGCGCGGTTATGAATCTCCCACGGGTCAGCCTGCATGTCGAACAACTGCGTGACCCCCGCTTTCGGATAGACGATCAGCTTGTGCTCCCTCGTGCGCACCGCGCGCTGGTAATCGAGATAGCGGGAGAAAATCGCGTCATGCGGCGCTCCGCCCTTGCCGTGCAGGAGACTCGCGACGCTTGGAAACTCCACCGCCTTCGGCGCCGGCGCCCCCGCCAGTTCGCACGTGGTGGCGAACGTACTGTGCTGATAGACCAGTTCATCCACCCGTCTCCCGGCGGCAATCCCCGGACCGGCATAAACCATCGGCATCCGGATGCTGTGGTCATACATGTTCTGTTTGCCCATCAATCCGTGCTGCCCCACCGCCAGCCCGTGATCCGCCGTGAAGATGACGTAGGTGTTCGCAGCCTGCCCCGATTCATCGAGCGCGTCCAAAATCCGGCCAATCTGCGCATCCATGTATGTCGTGTGCGCGTAGTATTCCGAGCGATGTAGCTGGACTGCCTCCTTCGTCCGCGGAAACGGAGCCAGCTTTTCATCCCGGATGTAGTGGTCGCCCTCGTCGAATGGATGCTCCGGCAGATAGTTCGCAGGGATCTCGATGCGGTTCCTCGGATAACGGTCCACGTACTCCTTCGGAGCCTGGCGGGGATCATGCGGCGAATTGAATCCCACGTACAAGAAGAACGGATTGGCCTGTTTTCGCCGGCTCCGCAGGTAATCCGAGGCGCAGTCCGCCCAGATTTCGGCCGAATGCTTGATCTCATCCTTGCCCGCGTTCTCCCATTTGGCGGTGTGCAGCCACTGCCCTTTGAGAGATTGGTCCCATGGCGTCCACCTGTTGCCCGGACTCGGCCGGTTGTAAGCCTCCGGGCCCGATTCGAACATTCCAGGACTCACCGGACCAAATGTTTGGAACGCCCGCTTCAGATTCGCCTGGCTCAAGTGCCACTTGCCTACGATGTGCGTGTCATAGCCGGCATCGCCCATCGTTCGGGACCACAGCGCAGCCTCTTCCGAAAGCCTGTGCGCGCGAAAGCAGGAGAGCCCGGTGTTCAGCATCGTCCGGCTGGCGATACACACAGCTCCCGACCAGGATCCCTGATGAAAACTGTGGGTGAACGTGCAGCCCCTTTGCGCCAGGCGGTCAAGATGGGGCGTCTGAATTTCGTGGTTGTTCAGACTGTGGATCCCGTTGTAGGTCAGATCATCCGCAATCAGAAACAGAAAGTTCGGCTTGCCCCCCTGTGCGGCCGCAAGCCCACCGGCCGCGGCGGTCTGTAGGAATTCCCGGCGCTGCATCAATTGTTCCTTCCCTCTCCAGGGAACATTCGTCAATGTTCCGTCGAATCATGGACGTGCGGCCCCTGCGCTCAAGGCGCGATGCCGCACGGTTAGTGCTTAGAATAGAACCTTCACCCCAAGCTGGATCTGCCGCGCCGTGCTTACCGTGGAGCTGACCTGGCCGAATCTCGAATTGGTGAAGTTGGTTTGCGGCGTGCCGAAGGTCGGCTGGTTGAACGCATTGAACATCTCGACACGGAACTGGAGCTTCATCCGCTCCGTGAGGCTATCCTGGCGAAACAGCGACAGGTCAAAGTTCTGGTAGCCATCCGTCCGCAGTTGATTCCTTCCAGCTGTCCCGAAGTTATATACAGCCGGGGATGCGTAGGCTGCCTTATTGAACCAGGCTTCGGGCTTCGGATTAGCCATTGCCGCATTCCCCACGAGATTGGGGCGCGTCGAGTTCGTGCCGATGTTCGCCACATCCAAACCCATCGCCGGCGTATAGGGCTGGCCGCTGCGAATCAGCACAATCGCATTGAACTGCCAGTTGCCGAGAATCCTGGCGGCCGGGCCATCCGCAGCCCAGCGCTGTCCCTTCCCGAACGGAAGATCATAGATCAAGGCGGCAGAGAAGTTATGCGGAATGTCATAGGACGAAACCGACCGGTCATTGTTCGGAACATACGGATTCTGGAGCGAGAAGCCCTCCACTCCGAATTGCCCCGACGAGGCGATGTCGATCGACTTGCTCCACGTGTACCCAAGCAGATACGACAAGCCTTTGGTGAATCGCTGCTCCAGCTTCACCTGGAGCCCGTTGTAATTGCCCCGGCCGACGCTGCGATCGTAGTTGCTCGCCGGAGCGTACGTCCATAGCGCCCTCGGCTGTACGGCCCCAGGTCCGGGCGTCAGCGCCGTGTTGTAGAAGCCGCCGATGGGCAACCGGAGGCTGTTGGCTCCCACGTACGCCGTCGACAGCGTCACGTTGTTGGCCAGTTGCTTCTGTATGTCCAGGTTCCACTGAAGCGAGTACGGGTTGCGGAAGTGCGGATCAAAGAAAAACGCCTGCGCCGTACTGGGGTCCGCCGACGGAATCCTGGGGTCCTTGCCGCCGAATGGATCATTGGCCAGTACGGAAACGATGGGTCGATTGATATTGATGCCGCGCAGCAGGTTCGTGTTCGGCCACGCGCCGCTGGCGTTCTGCGCCTGCTGCGTCACCCCTGCCTGCAAGTCATAAAACACCCCGAAGGAACTCCTCACCACGAGCGTGGGCCGCAAACGGTAGGCAAGGCCCACCCGTGGGCCGAACATCTTGTAATCGTCGTCTCGCAACTTGGGCTGCCCCGTGAAGACCACGTGCTGCTTCACATAGGCATTCTGCGGATCCGGCAGGCATGGCGCAGGCTGGCTGTTGCTGCATGCCGGGGGCGCCGCCGCGCCCACGATGAATTGCCCTGACCCGAAGTCCCATGTCGAGGGGAAGTTCACCCGAAATGAGGAATTCCGCAGCAGGTCCCACCGCAGACCCAGGTTCACCGTCAGCTTATCGGTGGCCTTCCAGGAATCCTCGGCATAGAAGTTCCATAGTTGCGTTTGATAGTCATACTTCCGGTCGCGATACTCCCAGGCATCGAGCGCCCCCATCACAAACGAGGCGATATCGGAACCCGTGTTGCCGGGATTGTTCAAGTCCGCTGTCTGGCTGGCGTTGAACGTCAGGTTGCCGTCAAAGGTATCGTCGAAGAACGGAACCCATAGAATCTGGCCGCCAAACTTGAACGTGTGGTTCCCGCGCACATGCGAGAGGTCGCCTCGCATCTGGTAGGCGGACTGCGGGCCCAGGAAATCCACGCGGCTCCCCTGCGTCCCGAATGCGCTGGGCATGGCGATTCCCGGAGCGTTCAGCCCGTCCTTTTTTGGAAAACCGGCAAACAGCCCTTCGGCGAACATATTCCTGGCCGTGAGAAAGGGAACATTGTTCTGAGTCAGCGAACTGTAACCGAACAGGCCGTTCAGAAGTGTGTTCGCCCCAAAGACGTGGGTATAGCTGGCGCCAAAGTTCCTCGCCGGCGTCTCGATCTGGTTCAGCGTTCCTTGCAGCGTGCCGGCGCTCTCCTGATTCTGCGTTCCCCACGTGAACCGGCTCCAAAGGAAATCCGAGGGCGTGAAGTTGTGATCCACGCGAACGCTGTACTGGTTCATCGGCGCGGTCTGCGAAGTCGTGTTCCTCCCGTTAAAGCTCGGATTCCCCGTGTCGATCGGGGCGGGAATGATCGTCTTCGCCCACTCGCTGGTGGACTTGTTGATCAGGGAAGCCGGGATGATGTTGTTCCCGAACGGGTCGCGGAGATACGAGCCGGCCTTGGCGGGATCCGGCCTTGTCGAGAAGGGATTGTAGATCGCCCGCTTCATGGCGCTGAAATCGCCGCCCAACTCGGCAGGCGTGGGCACAAGGTACAACGAGGCGGAGGCATTCACCTGCCGGTAGCCCTCATAGGTGAAGAAGAAGAACGTCTTATCCTTGATCACCGGACCGCCCACAGTGCCGCCGAACTGGTTCTGGCGCAGCGTGGGCTTCTTCGCTGCGAAAAACGCCCGAGCATCGAGCGCATCGTTGCGCAGGAACTCGTACAGGCTGCCGTGAAATTGATTGGTGCCGCTCTTGGTAGCGATGTTGACCACGCCCCCGGTCACTCCGCCGAACTCCGCCTGGTCGCTATGCGACTGCACCTTGAATTGCGCCAACCCATCCACATTCGGCGCGATCGCGTACGTGTTCATCCACGGGGCGTCATTATAGACTCCGTCCAGAGTGAACGTATTGCTGCGGTTGCTTTGCCCGTTTACCGCCGGAAAGACGAACGTCCCCACCCTCTGCACCTGCGCCCCGCCGCTGTTCTGGGCGACGCTCACCGGAGTGGCGCCCGGAGACAGCGTCAGCAACTGCGTGAAGTTTCGCGCATTCAGCGGCAGGTCCACAATCTTCTCCTGCGTGACCACCGTGCCCAATTGCGCGTTCGACGCCTCCAGTTGCGTAGCCTCCGCCGACACCTCCACGCTTTGCGACACCGCCCCCAGGGTGAGGTGAAAATCGAGTGTGGTGATCTGGTTCACGTCGAGGTTGAACTCCTGGGAAACCGATTTCTGAAATCCCGATTGCGTCACCTCAACCCGGTACCGTCCCGGAACAAGATTCGAGATCACGTAATTGCCGGTGGTGGTCGAGTGAACAGTCCTGGTAATTTGTGTGCCCGTGTTCACGGCGCTCACCGTCGCATCCGGCACAGCCGCGCCCACCTGGTCGTAAATGATCCCGTTAATCTGGGCGTTCTGCGTCTGAGCCCAGCCAGCCCCCGCGCCAAGAATCAGAAGAAACAACGTTGTCCGCATTCTGAATGACCCTCCCTTTCGCGCGCCGATGGCGCACTCGCGTATCAGGATGTTAGGGCAGATGACCACGCCCGGACAATGTGGTAAACTCGATTCATCTGGTTTAAAACATGTGTCAAACGAGATTAAGTCTCGAATTAACAAAGGGTTAGAGGGAGAGTATGAAAAGGCGGAAACCCTCGCCGGCGATCCCCGCTGGCAACTCGTTCTTCGCATCTGCCAGAGCCGTACCTTCTCCAAAACCGCCCGCCTCCGCGAACTGCTCCGCCATATCAGCCTCAATCTCCTCGAAGGCCACTCCACCGAAGTAACGGAATTCGAAATCGGCCGGCGCGTCTTCGGCCGTTCCGAGGACTACGTTCCCTCCGAGGACGGCGTCGTGCGCGGCGCCGCGAGGCAGCTCCGCCTCAAGCTCAAAGAGTATTTCGAATCGGAAGGACGGTCCGAACCCTGGATCGTGGACATTCCCAAGGGCGGTTACGTGCCTGTCTTCTCCCGCCGCATCCCCGATCCCGTCCCGGAACCCTCCTCCGCCCCGCCCGTGCCGCCGCCCGAAAAACCCAGACGCTGGTCTGGAACTTTCCTGCGGCTCTTCGCCGCCGCCTTCGCCTTCAACGCAGTTTTCCTGGGAGTCAATCTCTGGTTCTGGAACCGCCGGCCACCTGTTTCGATAGCGCCCAACGTGGAGCCCAGCCTTGTCGGCGCTTTGCTCAAACACTCCAAGCGGCCCGTGACAGTGGTGGTGTCCGATTTCTCCATGCCGCTCCTCAGGGGCCTGTTCAATCCGCGCGACTTCAGTCTGAACGACTACGCCACCTGGGACTACACCCGCCTCGCGCCGCCCCCAGGCCAATCCCCCCAACTCGCCTCCATCGCCAACATCCTGCGATCGCACCGGATCACCCGCCTTGGGGACCTGAATACAGTCCTCGCCATCCAGCGCGCCACGGCTTCCGGCGGGAGCATTGTGGTTCGCCACGCACGCGACATCAGCGCCCGCGGTTTCGTCGAAGGCGACGCCATCCTCCTCGGCAACGACTACTCCACTCCCTGGGTGGGCCTCTTCGAGGACCATTTGAACTTCCCCCATATTCGCGATCGTGGAATCGGATTCGCCAACCGCAAGCCCCGTCCGGGCGAGCAACCCGAGTACCTCGTCCGCTCCGCCGTCCGGGAACAGGGACTCGGCTACGGACGCCTGGCCCTGGTGCCGAATCTCAGCGGGAAAGGCTCCGTGCTCCTCATCAGCGGCATCAACATGGTAACCATGGAAGCCGCCGGTGACGTGGCCGTCAATCCTCAATCCGTGCCCGAACTGCTCAAGTCCCTGGGGGCCGCCTCGCTCGAAGATCTCCCTTATTGCGAATTGATTCTGGAGTCCGGAGCCGTGGATAACACACCGAAGAGGGCCCGGATTCTCGCCGCGCGCGTTCTTGGTCCTCGGGCGCGCTAGATCGCACCATCCGCGTATCTCCTTGTAAAACAAACGTTTACATTCACCCCACCCTCCTCTTCTCCCCCTCTCCCTCCGATCTCTTCCCTGTGGACCGCCTTCCGCTTCGCGCCAACTTCACCTGGGCCCTCCTCGGCAACGGCGTCTCCAGCGCCGCTCAATGGAGCCTCATTGTCCTCCTCGCCCGTCTTGGCGATCTCTCCATGGTCGGCCAGTACTCCCTTGGCCTTGCCATCGTCTCCCCCATCGTCGTCCTGGCCAGCCTCAATCTCCGCACCCTGCTGGTCACCGATCTCGGCGAGCGTTTCGAGTTCGGGCACTACCTCGGCATGCGCCTCCTCACCACCGCCGCCGCGCTTGCGCTCATCGCCGGGCTGATGTGGGCTGGAGACTATACCCGCGAAACCAGACTCGTCATCCTCTGCGTGGCCGCCTCGAGATGCCTGGATGCCCTCAGCGACATTGTTTACGGTCACTTGCAGCGAAAGGAAGCCATGGACCGCGTGGCGCTCTCCCTCATTGCCAGGGGCGTCCTCTCCACGGCTGCGCTGGTCGCATCCCTCCTGTGCACCCACTCCGTCCTCTGGGCTGCCGTCGGGATTGCCTTTACTTCTGCCGCCGTCCTTCTGCTGTACGATTTGCGCCAGGTCCCGCTCGCCCGGTTGCCTCGTTTCGCCGGCACTTGGCCTCACCTGCGTTCCCTTGTCTGTCTGGCCGGGCCTCCCGGATTCATCCTGATGCTCGTCTCCCTCAACGCCATGCTGGCCCGCTACTGGCTGGCGCACTTCAAGTCAGAAGGCGAAGTCGGGCTCTTCTCGGCAATGGCCTATCTCACCATCGCCGCCAACACCATGGTGGTTGCGCTCGGGCAGGCCTCGGGGCCCGCCATGACCCGCGCCTGGGACCGCCGCGATCTGCTCGGTTTCTGCGGCCAGGCGGCGCGGCTTGCTCTCCTGGGCGCCCTGCTCGGGTTGGCCGGCATTGCAGCCGCGGCTCTATGCGGCGATCAGATTGTCGGCTTGCTCTACGGCGCACGCTACACGGCTGACCCCGCAGCCCTTCTCTGGCTCATGATCAGCGGCGCGCTCACTTACCTCGCCAGTTGCGCCGGATACATCCTGTCCTCGGCGCGCTGTTTCCGCATCCAACTCCCCATGCATCTCGCGGTCTCTGCCGCCATCTCGGCCGCCTGCTGGGAACTCGTCCCCCAGCACGGCGTCTGGGGCGCGGCTGTCGCCCAAGCCACGGGAAGCGCCGTGCAGTTGGTCATCAGCCTGGTTCTGGTCGGAAGACTTTGCTGGACCCTTGCCGCCGATACTCCCCTTCGCGCCTCGTTGATCCAGTTCTACGCGAACCCGTTTTCCCGCCCTCAATAAAACCGGCGCCCTATCGCGTCATCGCCGCATGCACACGCACGAACCGTTCGTAGGCGGCATCCCATGGCCCCTTATCCTTCGGCTCCAGCACCGTCACCGGAAACGAGGCCGCCACCACACTGCGAATCTCCTCCAGGTTCTTCACCAATCCCGCGCCCATGGCCTGCACCAGGATATTCCCCGCCGCCGTCGCCTCGCTTGGCCCGGCAATCACCACGCGTCCCGTCGCGTCGGCCACAAACTGGTTCAAGAGCATATTCCGCGAGCCGCCGCCGACGATGTGAATCCGCTCGAGCGTCCGCCCCAACAGGCTCTCCAGGCTTTCTAAGACCTGCCGGTAGCGCAGCGCAAGGCTCTCCAGAATCGCCCGGCAGTACTCCCCATGCGTCGCCGGGGGCGCCTCTCCGTGCTCTTTGCAATGCGCCGCGATCTTGGCCGGCATATCGCCCGGCAGCAGGAACGCGTCAGGATGAATCACCGCCGCGAACGGCCGCGCCGCGAATGCCATCTGCGTCATCTGCGTATAGTTGTAGTTCGCGCCTTCCTCCGCCCAGGCGCGGCGGCACTCCTGCCACAGCCACAACCCTGCAATGTTCTTCAGCAGCCGGATGCGGCCCTCCACACCCACCTCGTTGGTGAAGTTCATCGCGAGGGAATGCTCGTTGATCACCGGTTCCGGCGTCTCCACGCCCATCAATGACCACGTCCCCGAACTGATGTAGCACCAATCCGTTTCCCCCTGCGCCGGCACTGCCGCCACCGCGCTCGCCGTGTCGTGTCCCGCGGCGGCAAACACGGGAATGTTGTGCGTGCCCGCCTCGTCCTTCAGCGGGCCGAGCAGCGCGCCCGGATTCACGATCGGCGGAAGAATCCGCGGGTTCAACCCCAGCCGCTCCAGCAGCGCCACCGCAAAACATTTCTTCGCCGGATCGTAGAACTGCGAAGTCGAGGCAATCGTCAACTCGCAGCGCTTGATACCCGTCAGGAAGTAGTTGAATAAGTCCGGCATGAACAGCAGCGTATCCGCCACATCGAGCGCCGGCGAGTCCGTCTCCCGCATCGCGTGCCACTGGAACAGCGAATTGATCTGCATGAATTGCAGTCCGGTCTCGGCAAAGATCTCCTCGCGCGGCACGATCGCGAACGTGCGTTCCATCTGTCCGTTGTTGCGGGCGTCGCGGTAGTGGCGCGGATTGTCCACCAGCGCCCCATCCCTTCCGAGAAACGCGATGTCCACTCCCCACGTGTCCACCCCAATGCCGGAGAGCGCCACCTTGCGCTCCCGCGCCGCCGCCGACAATCCCTGCCGCATCTCGTGAAGCAGCCGCAGCGTGTCCCAGTAAAGCCCCGTCGGCAGGCGCACCGGCTGATTGGGAAAACGGTGCAGTTCCTCGAGCCCGAGTTTGCCGTCTGCCAGTGTCCCCAGCATCGCGCGCCCGCTTTCGGCGCCCAGATCAAACCCGAGGAAATGCTTCATGACGCTACCTGGATAATCACCTTCCCCACATTGTCCGCGTAATCAGCCAGTAGCTCAAAGCCGCGCGCCGTCTGCTCGAACGGAAGCGTATGCGTAACCAATGCATCGCTGACCCGGCCCGAAGCCAGCAACTGCGCCGCCGCTGCCCCCTTATGGTTTGACCGTTTCAGCGTGTGGATCAGCAGCTCTTTGCTCATCGCCGTGTGTATGTCGAGGGGAAGATCGCTGCCCACCGGCACGGCGATCAGCATGAATCTTCCGCTCAGCCGCGCGATGCGGATGCCCATATTGACCGTCTCCAGGGCGCCCGCGGCATCCAGCACCAGGTCCACTCCGCGGCCGCGCGTTTCGTCCATCACGGCCTGCTCCATCTCGCCCACCGGCACTACAACATCGGCGCCCATCTTGCGCGCCAACTCCAACCGGTGCGGCAGTTTGTCGCAGATGTACACGCGTGCCGCTCCCGCCTGCTTCGCCATCGAGGCGCACAGCATCCCGATTGGTCCCGCGCCCATCACCGCTACCGTGTCCCCAAGATGCACCGGCGTCAGTTCCATCACGTGCACGATCACCGCCACCGGTTCAATCAAAGTGGCCTGCGTCCAGTTCAAGCCCTCCGGCACCGGATCGGCGTTGTGCTCGGGCACCACCGCGTATTCGCGAAACAGCCCCGGAGCCTGCGGGCTGCCCAGAAACACGCAGTGGATGCAGTTGTTGTGCTGCCCGCGAAGGCAAAATTCGCAGTGGCCGCAGGTCAGCGACGGCTCGATCGACACGCGGTCGCCCGCCTTGCGATGGTGAACGCCTTTGCCAACGGCGATAATCTCTCCCGCTGGTTCGTGTCCCAACACTTGCGGGTACGCCGCCGGCGTATGCCCGATCCCGCCTTCGAGATACCAGTGCATGTCCGATCCGCAAATCCCCACTGTCTTCAACTTCACCAGCACTTCGCCAGGACCGGGATCAGGCGGGTCCGGGAGTCTGTATTCTTCCAGAGTACGTTGGGCTACCAGGGCTATCGATCGCATGAGTACCTTAGTGTATCGCGCGACAGGGCCTTCCGGCCGAGTGCTATACAAGGAGAAGAGACCATCGTGGAACCTGGACCCCGCCCCCTTTCGCGCCGTGCCTTCCTGTCGATATGGCCCTTCCGCCCCAGGCATCGCGTGAAACTCGCCGGAGTGGAGTTCGAAGTGATCCGCAAGGGTGCTTCCAAACGCCGCTACCTGCTGATCCACGGCGATGAAGAGACCGCGCGCGAAGTGTTGCGCGACCACATGAAATGGCATGCCGGAGTCGCCCACCTCGTTACTGGCCACAAGCGCGAAGTCCCGCTGCGCGGCGGCGGCTTGCTCGATCCCAACCGCATGTATTCGCGCGAAGGAGCCGCGCGCAACCTGAAACTGCTCAACCCGAAATGGACGCCTGCCCAAGTCAACACGGAACTCGATTCGCTCGACCGTACCCGCGGAAAGCTCATCCGCGCCCTTATGCCGCCGCCCGGCGGCCTCATCGTCGCCGTGCACAACAACAGCCATGGCTACTCCGTCCAAACCGAAGTCCCCATCAGCGGCCAGGTCTCGCTTCGTGACGCCCGCAACCCGCATGAATTCTTCCTCGCCACTGATCCGTCCGACTTCCGAATCCTCGCCCGGTCCCCCTACAACGCAGTGCTGCAAAACAACTCCCCGCGCGAGGACGATGGCTCGCTCAGCCGCCTCATGGCCAAACGCGGCGTGCGCTATGCGAACCTCGAAGTAGCGCTGGGAAAGTTCGACAAGCAGAAGGAGATGCTCGATTGGCTCGAAAGGAATCTGCCATGAAGCGAAGACTGTTTTTGGGAATCACCGCGGCCGGCCTGCTGCGCGCACGCCTCCTCGAACAGGGTGAGCGCGACCGCGCCATGAGCTACCTGCACGCCACTCGCAAGATGTTCCTCGACTCCGTGGCGGACGTAAGCCCCGCCCAATGGGAGTGGAAGCCGGCCCCCGATGTTTGGTCCATCGCGCAAGTCGCCGAACACATCGCCCTCAGCGAAGATAACCTCTTCGGCATAGTGCGCAAAACGGCCGCGGGACCGCCGGCCGATCCCGCGAAGCTGGCCGAAACCAAGGGTAACGACGAACTGGTCATGAAGACAGTGGTGGACCGCAGCCGGAAGTTCAAAGCGCCGGAAAGCCTGCAACCCACCCACCGCTGGAAGACCAAAGCGGAACTCGTCAGCCATTTCAAGGACAGCCGCGACCGCACCATCGAATACGTGCGGACCACCAATGACGATCTGCGCGCCCACGCCGCTCCGCACCCCGCCTACAAGGAACTCGACGCCTACCAGTGGATCCTGTTCATCGCCGGGCACTCCGAGCGCCACATTCTCCAACTGAACGAAGTCAAAACAAAGCCCGGCTATCCCAGGGCCTGAGCGCCAGACCACGCCCTCAACCGTACACGGCAAATCCCGCCGGAGGCACCGTCAGCAGCACCGCCTTTCCATTCAACGGCTCCACGGCAACCGTGTTCCCGATTTCGGCCGAATGAGTCGAATACAGGCAAGCCAGCGCCCCGCCGCTCGCATGCAGGCCGTTGTCGATCGTCACATGGGCGCTGCGGGTATTGTCCGGATCCGTGTTGATGGCGCACACCACCTCCTTCTCGTCGAAGATGCGCGACCAGGCGACGATCGAGCGCATCCTCCCGCCGAGCTTTTGCGGAAAGCCGAAATCAGTCCCGTTGCCCGAAATCTGTCGCAGATACTGCCGCCCCCGGCGCAGACTCAGAAGTTTGCGCCGTAGCGCATGAATCTTGCCGAGTTCCCGAAATACCTCCTGATCTTCCAGAAAAAAGTGCCGCCCGCGCGAGCGAAAAGCCCCGAACGGTCCCCCGAACATGCACTCCCGCAAATAGCGGTCCGCCCCATCGCCCCCGCCTTCCCCGTCAAACAATTGCTCGGTGCCGTAATAAATGCAGGGGATCCCCAGCGTGCATGCGTTCACCGCCATCACCGGCAGCGCCATCTTCGAGTATCCGAAAGCGCTGAAGCGATGTTTTTGCCGGCCCTGATCCACGTGGTCGTGGTCATCCACCGAGGTCACCACCTTATCCCGGAACCAGACATGCGAATCCTTGTGCACCAGCAGGGAGTTGCGGAACAGGTCGAAATACTCCTCCGGACCCGAGTCCCCCTTGACGAAAGCCGCCATCTTGGCCCGTTCATCCGATATCCCCAGCGCGGCGTCCAATCCGGTCACCTCCAACCGGTCGAAAGCGAACTCCCGTCCTCCCGTAATCTCGCCGATGATGTAGAAATTGTCTTTGCCCACCGTCTGAGCGAATTCATGCATCACCGACGAGAAAACCCGCGCCGCTCCCGGATCCATGTGCTTGACGGTGTCCAACCGGAACCCGTCGATATCCGCGAACGCAATCCAGAATTTGTATGCCTCGGAAAGCCTCCGCAAGGTAGGCGAGACCACATAGTCATCCACCTGGTCCACGCCATCCTTCATGCGCCGCTCCCCATGATGCAGGTCTTTCAGTCCGAAGAAATCGCCGTCGGCGTACTCCGGAAAGTAGTCGAAGTTCTTGATATACCCTTCCCGCGTAAACGCTGCCTCGCTCTGAAACTCCTCCGGCCAGATGGCCGCGTCCGGAAATGCTTTCGGATGCTGGGTGAGATCCACGGCGCCGAATGGAAGGGACGCCGCGCCGGAGCTGTCCCGAAAACCCTTCACATCGTACTTGCCCCCGTTCCACGCCGGATCCCCGCTGTTGTAGCGGAACACATCCCCCGAGTGATTCAGAATGATGTCGAGGATCACCCGCAGGCCCATCTTGTGCGCGGAAGACACCAGATTCCGCAAATCATCCCTCGTGCCGAAGTGCGGGTCCACATCGAGAAAATGCTGGATGCCGTAGCCGTGATATGAATTGTCGGCGTTCACCTGCTTGAAGATAGGGCTCAGCCACACTGCCGTCACCCCGAGCCGTTGCAGGTAGCCGAGCTTCGATTCGATTCCTTTCAGCGTGCCACCCGTGAACACTGTGCCTGCGTCGCGCCATGCCGCGGCATCCGCCGCCGTCGTTACCGCATTGCCGTTGTCCGCGGACGCAAACGGCGGCGTGCTGCCGGAACTCGCCAGGTTCCCCTGGTTGTCACGATAGAGATTTTCCTTTCCGTCGGAAAACCGGTCCACCATCAGGAAATAAATCACTTCGTCTTCCCAACGGTCGGGAGATGGAAAGTAACTGCGGCCGGAGACGAGCGCAGTAAGATTGATTTCGCGCAAAGATTTCTCAGCCATAGCACCTACAAAGGTAGCTCTAATTCATAAGAATGTCGTGCCGCCCCGGAAGGAAATCAGCGCAGCGTGACGCCGGCCTCGTTGCTCGCCGCCCCGTCCATTTCGATCCGCAGTTTCACCACGCCCCGCGGGGCTCCGTCCGGCACTTGTGCATTGATCTGGTACAGCCCCGGCACACCCGGCGCCTGGCCGCTGAATAGCACACGAGCCTCCACGCCGCCCACCGTGATCACCACCTTCCGCACCGTCTCATACAATTCAGTTGCCGGTGAAAACTCCACCGGCCCCAGACCCGTTCCGTAGATTTCCAGGTACTCCCCCGCCGCCGCCGGCCGCTCGGACGTGAGCAGCCCGGTCCCCGCCACTCGTACCGCGGCCTCACCCGTCGCCTGATTGAAGAACAGCCCAGGCGAGTTCACCACCACCGGCACCCGCACCGCCGGCGATATACCCAACGGCGTGCTCACAACCACGTCCGCCGAATCCCCTGCAATCGCCGGAGGTACGCGGAAATTGATCTGCCCGTCGCTCACGTAATAAAGCGCAGCCGCCTCTCCGTCGATCATCACCTGCACTCCCGCCAGCTTTTCGGGCCAGGGCGTCGCCTTTGCCTCAGCACTCAAGCCTCCTCCCAGGCTTCCTCCGAAAATCACCGCCAACCCTCCCGGAGTGATGCCCGGCGCGTAGGAAGCCGCATTCAGCACATAGGTGCTCTGGAAGCCCGGACGGCTGAGCGCCGTCGCCGTCACCGTGCTCGCCGTGCCATCGAGCGTCGCGCGCATTGCCAGAACGTCGGCCGCCCCGGGCGTCCACCGGAACCGTGCGATACCGTCCGCGTCCGTAACCGCGTTCGCCGGCTCTACGCTGCCCGCCTCCACCGCCGCGCGAATCGTCAACCCCGGATAAGGAATCAGATTTATGTCCGTGGCCCGCACCGCGATCTGGTCCGGCAGCGCAACCCCGGGGGCTGTTACCACCTGCTTGTCGCCGCCCACAATGGCCAGGTTCAAGTCCGTCAATGCGCCGGCCACCTGCAAGCGCGCATGATCGGCGAGATATCGCGAATCAGACGCCTCCGCCGTGATCTCCTCAACTCCCGGCCGCACGCCCCGAATCGTAAACGCCGCCTCCGTGGAGCCCGCGGGAATCGTGACGCTCTCCGGCATCGATGCGGCGCCCGTCCCGGTCCTCAGCATCACCGTGAGATTCGCCGCCGCCGGCTGATCCAGCGCGACCCGCGCATTCAGTACCCCGCCGGCCACCATGCCCGCCGCCGGCCACACCGATAGCTGCAAATTCTTCTTGAGCGTCGTCTCCATCGATGCCAGATCGGATGCGCTCTTCTGATAGAAGCCTTCAAAATTTGCCCGCAACTGGTCAACCTGGGCCAGATCCGCCTGCGATGGCTCCGTGCCGTCCGGCACTACCAGAATCACCGCCATCCGGAACCGCCGCTGCGCCACCGTGGAATCCGGAGACCGCCGTCCTTCCGCCATAATAATGTCGTCCACCGTGATGTTCTGCCGCTCCCCGTTGAAGCTGACTCCCTTCTGCGGTGGATTCTCGTTGGCAAAACCCGTCCGCTGCACCAGAAACACCGGATGTACCTGCTCGGGAGGCCGGAAACCCATCAGGTACTGGTCGAGCGGCGAATACTGCTCCACCGTGGCAACCGTCATGTAGCGCGGCTTGGCGTTCTCCCCGTTGTCCTGAATGCGGTTGCCTTCGAGAAATGACGCCTCGGAGTTGAAGTTGAAACTCCAGTGCGCCAGCCCAGCCCCCAGCATCGGACGCAGGCTCGCGTCCGCCGGGTCGCGAATGCTCGCCAGCGCCAGAAACAAATGCCCCGTTTCGTGCGCCAGGATCGTCAGCGGCGTGTCCCCCGTCGTGCCCCGCAACGTCACCGGAGCATTCATGTCCCGCGGATAGTTCGACAGCGGCCCCATGTTCAGGAAGGCTTGCATCCGGCGCGCAGACCCGTAGAGCGAGCCCACATCCACCGCCGTGTCCCCAAACCCTGCCCGGTTCGTGCTCCGCACCGTCAGTTCCGTCGCCACCGCAAATGACCGCGCCGCAATCCCCACCGTGTTGTACACCGCCAGGTAATCATAGGAATCCTCGTGCGTCTGAAAAAACCGCTGCGCCAGCAACACCGAATCCAGCGCGTCCGCCACGGTAAACCGCTCCGCCACCGTAGAAGAGAACGACGCCGTGTTCCCCTGGCTGAAACTCACCAACTCCGTAACGCCCGTGGCCCTCCCCGGCGAGATCCCGATCACCGCTTCCCGCGCCGCCGCCGCATTCGGATAGGCGGTCTCGAAATGCCCGTCCGGAAACAGCCGCAATTGAAACGTCAACGTCGAGCGCGCGCCGAACTCCGGAATCTCCAGCCACGTCACCACCACTCGTGACGCCTCTGTCAGCACACTCACGCCCTTCAACGAGTGCGTTGGATCAAGGTCATCGAACAACGGCGCAATGCGCGGCGGTCCCCCCGCAAGCAGCCCGATGGTCTTCGTCGCCGGGTGCGCATCTCCCTCGCTGAAGGTCACGTTCCCGTCCGAATTCACCCAGATCTCCGAATACCGCTTCCCGTAAAACGGAAACAGGAACGGAATCGCGACTCGCCGCGTGTCGTCGTCGCCCATTCCGCTCAACAGCGGACCGTTCTGTGCCGCCGTCTCGTCATAGTTTGAATCCGCAGCCTGGAAGCGATATTGCGTGAACTCATTCGATGGCGTAAACGTAATACCCTTCGAGGCAAGATTGAACGGATTGCGCCGGGCGATGACTCCCCCCGAATCGTACATCACGGCGATATCGCCGATGTCCTTTCCCACCGGCCCTGCCGCCGCGCGTAAGCCCATCCGCGCGCGCATCGCCATCGACCGGTTGTGGAGGAAGACCTCTTCTTTCGCGTTTCCGCGCTCTGTCCCGCACACCAGCATCGGCTGGCGCGCTTCGAGTGGAGTCCACAAAAGGACCGCGGAGACGCAGGCGAGCACACTTCTCGACCGCATGAAACTCCTTGCCTACATTGTAAGATAGGATTCCAGAGTCTCCATCCCCATGCCATTCTGCACTTCCTGCGGCAATCAGGTCGCCGATTCCTCCCGCTTCTGCCCCAATTGCGGCAATTCCATTGGTTCCGGCGCGGCCGGCACTGAGGTGACTCCTCCCGCGTTCCCTCCCGCCTATGCCACGGTAGCCGAACCCCTCGAATACACCATCCACGGAGACAACCTCCAGGTGGCCCGCCTCAAACTCCAGGCCGGCCAGGAGGTCTACGCCGAAGCCGGCAAGATGGTCTACAAGACCGCCAACATCAGTTGGGAAACACGCATGGCCGGGCAATCCCTCGGCGACAAGCTCTGGGGAGCCTTCAAACGCAAACTGATGGGCGAATCCCTCTTCATGACCTATTTCCGCGCCTCGAGCCCCGGCGAGGTCGGCTTCGCAGGCAACTACCCCGGACGCATCCAGGCCTTTTCCCTCGCTGCCGGCCAATCCTGGCTCGTGCAGCGTGACGCCTTCCTCGCCGCCCAAACCACCGTCACCCTCAACATCGCTCTGGTGAAGAAACTCGGAGCCGGCATCTTCGGCGGCGAAGGCTTCATCCTCGAGAAACTCACCGGCCCCGGCACTGTTTTCATCCACGCCGGAGGCGATCATATCGAGTTCATCCTTGCTCCTGGCGAGAGCATCCAGGTGGACACCGGCTGTATCGTCGCCTTCGAAGAGAGTGTCAACTACGATATCCAGTTCGTCGGCTCCATCAAGACCGCCGTCTTCGGCGGAGAGGGTATCTTCCTCACCACCCTCACCGGTCCGGGAAAGGTGATCGTGCAGAGTATGACCCTCGAAAAGCTGCGCCGCGAACTCACCCCCATGCGCTCAGGCGGCGATGAGCGCAACCCGCTCGGCGCATTGGGCGGTATCCTCTCTAGTGAGGATTAAAAGCCCATGCGCCGTGAACTGCTGCTCCCAGTCGGCATCGGCGTCGTCATCGTCGCCATCGTCGCTGCCGTTGTCCTCAAGGTCAACCTCGGCTCCCACATGGTGCTCGATAGCAGCATCAAGTCCGTCCGCACCGTCGCCCTCGATCAGGCTTCCGCCATGGTCATCGATTTCCGCCTCACCAATCCCGCCGATTACCCCTTCGTCGTTCGCACCGTCAGCCTCATTGCCGAAATCGACGGCAAGCCAGTCGAGGGGGCCGTCGTCGCCGATGTGGATGCCAAACGACTCATCGACTATTACCCAGCTTTCGGTCCCAAGTACAACGACACCCTTCGCATGAAGGACCGGATCAATCCCGGCCAGACCATGGATCGCATGGTAGCCGCGCGCTTCGAGGTTCCCGAAGCGAAACTCCAGGCGCGCACCCGGCTGACGCTGCGCATCGAAGAAGTGGATGGCCAGGTCACCGAGATCGTGGAAAGGAAGCATTGAGCGGTTGACGCGAGACCCCAAAGTCGGGTATCCCTATCAAAGTAGTAGAATTGAACAGGGAATGAACATCTCCGTCAAAGCGGACTACGCCCTTCAGGCGATTCTTGACCTCTCCATGCAACCCCGCGGCGAACCCGTTCGCATCGCCGACATCGCCCGCCGCCAGAAGATTCCCCAGAAGTTTCTCGAACTCATTCTGGCCGCGCTCAAGCAGGGCGGCTTCGTCGAATCGCGGCGCGGCGCCGAGGGCGGCTATCTGCTTGCCCGCTCCGCCGACTCCATCATGGTGGGCGAGGTCATCCGCTACATCGACGGAGCCCGTAGCCGCGCCGCCGCCACCCGGCGCAAAGCAGACACCCCCTTTGCCGACATGTGGCGCCGCGTCGAGGATTCCGTCTCCTGCGTCATCGACCAGACCAGCTTCGGCGATCTGGGCCGATCCTGGCAGGAAAAGCAATCAAAATACGTCCCCAACTGGGAAATCTAGGAGAATGCTGTGATCTTTAACGACAATTCATTCAGCATTGGTAGAACCCCGCTCGTCAAGCTGAACCGTGTCACTGATGGGGCTTCCGCTACCGTGCTCGCCAAGGTGGAAGGCCGCAACCCCGCCTATTCAGTCAAATGCCGCATTGGCGCGTCCATGGTCTGGGACGCCGAAAAGCGCGGCATCCTCAAACCCGGCAAGGAGATCATCGAGCCGACCAGTGGAAATACAGGTATTGCCCTCGCCTTTGTCGGAGCCGCCCGCGGCTACCCTGTCACCCTCACCATGCCCGAAACCATGTCCCTCGAACGCCGCAAAGTAGTGAAGGCATTCGGAGCAAAATTGGTGCTCACGCCCGGTTCCGAGGGCACAAAGGGAGCAGTCGCCGCGGCCGAGCAGATCGCCGACTCCGATCCCAACCGCTACGTTCTTCTCCAGCAGTTCAAAAATCCCGCCAACCCCGATATCCACTTCAAAACCACGGGTCCCGAGATCTGGGAGGACACCAACGGAGCCATCGATGTGCTCGTCTCCGGCATTGGCACCGGCGGCACCATCACCGGAGTATCCCGCTTCATCAAGCACGAGAAAGGCAGGAAGATCCTCGCTGTCGCCGTCGAACCCGTCCGCAGTCCCGTCATCACCCAGACGCTTCGCGGCGAACCCTTGAAGCCCGGTCCTCACAAAATCCAGGGCCTCGGAGCCGGCTTCGTTCCGGACACGCTGGACCTCTCCATCGTGGATCAGGTGGAGCAGGTCACCGACGAGGAGTCGATCGAAATGGCCCGCCGCCTCGCGCGTGAGGAGGGCCTTCTGAGCGGAATTTCCTGCGGAGCCGCCGCCGCCGCCGCCGTCCGTCTGGCAAAACAGCCCGAGTTCAACGGCAAGACCATCGTGGTCATCCTTCCCGATGCCGGCGAGCGCTACCTCAGTTCGCCGCTCTTTGAAGGCATGTTCAACGACTAGGCTCCGGCGCCTTCTCCTCGATCATCTTCGCCCCTACCAGTCCGGCGGCCAGATACCCCACCCATGCCGTGAACATGTACGGCAGGGTATAGGCCGCCGGAAAGCCATACCAGTTCCAGTAGGAAAGGTTGGTTGCCATCACCGCCATGAATCCCGCCACCGCGTAAAACCCCAGCCTGCCGGCGTAGCTTCCTAATCGCGTCAGCGAAAGCAGGTACGCTGCCGCCAGTGCCTGTAGCAACTCTGCCAGAAACTCGATCCCGAGCAATCGTCCAAACGAGAACTCCCGCTTCGGAAAATAGACCAGAATCCCCGACGGCCCTGACGCCAGCTTTCGCTCATTCTCCTCCATGCTCGCCGCCGGATTCATCTTCGGAAACATGTAGAAACCCCGCTCGTTGAGCGTCGTTTGCAGGGTACTGAGCAGCGCCTGGTCATTGTCAATCTGCCGTATACCCGCCTCGCCCAAAGGCAGCGCCATGTGCGCGATCGAAGACCAGACGAACATCGCCACTGCCCCCAACACACCCGCCGGCAATACTCTCCTGTTCATTTGCCCCTCCTTTCGGGACTCGGATCAGGACAGTATAGTCTCTCTCCGCGGCGATGGCGCGACGACGGGAGTTTACACCTCGTCCGGCAGATGCCGCCTATTCCTTCTCGAGGAGATTTCTTCTCCAAGTCCCAGAACATAGGATTCCACCTCGTCCATGGACCGGAAAGCAATGCCTTCGCCCCGTTCAATCTCTGCAATGCCCTGATTGACGGCGCCGCGCAACCACTCGAGCCCGGCCGCCTCTTCGCGCTCATGCTGTTCCAGAAGACGCAAACCTTCCCGGACCACCTCACTGGCATTCCCATAGAGGCCGGACTTCACCTGGACTTCGACAAACTTGTCAAGGTGGTCGGTCAAATCAATGTTTCGCGTGGGCACGATATAACGATACCTTTCCTTTCTATCCCGCCTTCCGCAACTCCACCGCGAAAGCGTCCAGCGCCACACCCTTCTGTACATTCCGCCGCGCGAACTCCACCAGTTCGTCCACCTTCTCCGTCGCCTTCCGCATCCACTCGAGCGTAGTCCCGCCCGCGATGCGCGAAAGCTGCGCCTGCAAATCCGGGTTCCGCTTCGGCGCAATGCCCTCCCGCAGCAGCAGCACATCCTCCAGCAGCATGTAGAGCGTCTTCAGGTAGAACTCCAGTTTCTCCGTCTTGCTCGCCGAAATCGATTCGCTATGCTTCACCCATGCCGAAAAATGCGCCTGGCCGCTCGCCACTTCGAGCAGCGTCACCATGCGCTTCCGCCGCGTATCCCACAACTCCAGATCGAGCGTCACCGCCAGCCCCGGAGATCCAGCCGCCAGCATCACCCGGCGTTCACCCGCACTCCATCCGCGCGTCTTCGCGAACTCCGCCATCTCTTCATCGCTCAGCGTTGTCATATGAAAAATGAGCGAACGCGACCGGATCGTCGGCAACAGGTCCGCGAAATTCTCCGCCGTCATCACCACCACCAGGTGCGCCGGCGGTTCCTCCAGAATCTTCAGCAGCGAGTTCGCCGCCTGTTCATTCGCCCGGTCAATGTGGTCGATCAGGAACACCCGCCGCCGCCCCTTCAGCGGACTGAACTGCGCCCGCTCCTTCAGCAGCCTCATCTGCTGAATCGTAATCTGCCGCAGCGGCCCGTCCGGCGGGAACGTCAGAAAATCCGGATGCGTCGAGAACACCAGCGGATCGTCGGCGCGCTTCTCGCTCGGCAGTTTCTCCCGCTCCGCCATCCTCTCGACGTTGCCCTCGAGGCTCAAATCGTCCTGTTCTATCTTCTCCGCGTCCCCAAGCACCGCCGCCGCGAATCGCCGCGCCAGCGTTGCTTTCCCCACTCCTTCCGCGCCGGCCAGCAGAAGAGTCTGCGGAATCCGGTCTTGCCGGATCATGTTCTTCAGGGCCTGGGCGGCATTCGCGTTGCCGTGGAAGTCCGGGAAAATGCGCTCCGTCATGGCTTCATGGCCGCGTTGACCGTTTCCGAAAGCTGCGCCAGGCGGTACGGCTTCTGGAGAAATGCCCTCGCCCCCGCGTCAATCAAAGCATCCACACTCGGGTCCTGATTGTATCCGCTCGACAGCACCACCCTCACCTTCGGGTTGATCTCGCGCAATTGCTCGAACACCTGCTTCCCGCTCAACTCCGGCATGATCAGATCCACAATCACCATATCGATGTCCGCGCTGCGGCGCCGGTAATACTCCACCGCCTCTCGCGACGACCCCAGACAGATGGCGTGGTAGCCGAGATTCTTCAACATCCTCGCCGCTACCTGCCGCACCACCTCCTCATCGTCCACCACCAGCACCGATCCCTTCCCTCGCGACGGAGCCGACGTCCCATCCCCGGCGAGTTTCGCGCTGCGCTCCGACGCCAGCGGGATCAACAGGTGGAACCGTGTCCCCGGATCGCACTCCAGGTCGATCCGCCCTCCATGGCTCCGCACGATGCTCTGCACCACCGTCAGCCCCATCCCTGTCCCCTTGCCCGGAGCCTTGGTCGTGAAGAACGGCTCAAAAATCCGCTCCCGCAGGTGGATGGGAATGCCGATCCCGTTGTCGATCACCGAGACCTTCACGTGCTTTCGCGCCGTCGAGGTTGCCAGCGTCAGCGTCCCCCCGTGCGGCATCGCATCCCGGGCGTTCAATGCCAGGTTTAGAAACACCTGGAACATCTGGCTCGGATCCCCCATCACATGCGCCGACACCGCCTCGAACTGCGGCTCGATGCGGATATTCTTGTCGATGGTGTGCCGCAGCAGATCCGCAACCTCCGTCAGCGTCTGATGCAGATCGATCCGTACCCGCTTCGGCGACGTGGGGCGCGCGAATCCCAAAAGCTGCATCGACAGTTGCGACGCCCGGTCCGCCGCCTTTTCGATCACCTCCAGCGCTTCCACCACATGGCACGGCGCCGCGGGTTCTTCCCGCAGCAGGCTCACATAACCGACAATCGCCGTCAGCAGGTTGTTGAAATCATGCGCCACGCCCCCCGCCAGTGACCCGATCGCCAGCATCTTCTGCGATTGCGCCAGTTGGGCCTCCAGTTCCTCCACTCTCCGGCGCAGGGATTCCACCTCGCCCGAGACGGAGGCACCCGGAGGTGCCGCGGTGAATTCCGACATTGTTGTCTAAAGTCCGTTTAGAAAAGGTACAGCGGTACACCGGGTTCAGGCTCTGTTTCGGGTACTGTAACCTCTGCCTGCTCCTTGATTTGTCGCAGGAACAGTCCCGTATCGCCGAGATAGACTTCCAACTCGGCCGGCCGCGCGATCGAGCCCTGGATCAGGGCCTCCGAAAGCGGGTCTTCGATATACTTCTGCAAGGCGCGCCGCAGCGGCCGCGCGCCGTAACTACGGTCCGTACAGGTCTTCTCGAGAATATACCGCGCCGCATCCACCGCCAGGCGGATGGTCAACTGCTTCGAAACCAGGTTCAGATTCACCTGTCCCACCAGCAGTTCGATGATCTTCAACAGGTCTTCGTCCGAGAGCGGGCTGAACAGGATAGTCTCATCCAGGCGGTTCAGAAACTCCGGATTGAAGGCGCGCTTCACCTCGCTCATCACCTGCTCTTCCACCTTCGGAGCCATCCCCGGACCCACCGGTGCCGCAAAGCCCATCGGCGACTTCTTGTCCAGGAACCGCGCTCCCAGGTTCGAAGTCATGATGATGATCGTGTTCTTGAAGTCCACCGTGTTGCCCAATCCATCGGTCAACTGGCCGTCTTCAAACACCTGCAACAGGATGTTGTACACATCCGGATGCGCCTTCTCGATTTCGTCCAGCAGAATCACCGAATAGGGAGACCGCTTCACCCGTTCCGTAAGCTGGCCGCCCTCCTCGTAGCCGACGTATCCCGGAGGCGAGCCGATCAGCTTCGAAACCGAGTGCTTCTCCATGAACTCCGACATGTCGAAGCGGATCAGCGACTTCTCGCTCCCGAACAGAAACTCGGCCAGCGCTCTCGCCACCTCGGTCTTGCCCACTCCCGTCGGTCCCAGGAACAGGAACGACCCGGCGGGCCGCTTCGGAGACTTCAATCCCGCGCGCGACCGGCGAATCGCCCGCGCCAGCGCGCTGATCGCCTTCTCCTGGCTGATCACCCGCTTGTGCAGCTCTTCCTCGATGCGCAGCAGCTTGGATACTTCCTCTTCCCGGATGGCCGTCATCGGCACGCCCGTCCACCGCGCCACCACGTCCTCGATGTCGTCCTTCGTCACCACGCCCGTCGAGGTATCGTCGAGGTTGTACTTCTCCCGCAATTGCCGCAGGTTCTCCCGCTCGCGCCGCTCTTCATCCGAATAGAACCGCGCCTTCTCGAATTCATGGTTCGCAATCGCGTTCTCCATGCGGTGCACGATGAACTTGATGCGCTTCTGAATCTCGGAAACTTCCGACGGCACCGTCGTCTGCCGCAGCTTGATGCGCGCCCCGGCTTCGTCGATCAGATCGATCGCCTTGTCCGGCAGGAACCGATCCGGAATAAACCGGGACGAGGCATACACCGCCGATTCGATCGCCTCATCCGTATACGCCACCGCGTGGAACTTCTCGTACCGTTCCTTGATGCCGAACAGAATCTTCACCGCATCGCCTTCGCTCGGCGGCGGCACCTTCACCGCCTGAAAACGCCGCTCGAGCGAGCGGTCCTTCTCAATCGACTTGCGGTACTCGCCTGGCGTGGTAGCGCCAATACACTGGATCTCGCCCCGCGATAACGCAGGCTTCAGGATATTCGCCGCATCCAGCGATCCCTCGGCCGATCCCGCGCCCACCAGCGTATGCAACTCATCGATGAAGATGATGGCGTTCTGATTCTCCATCAACTCCTTCATGATGGTCTTCAACCGCTCTTCGAACTGCCCGCGATACTTCGTGCCCGCCACGATCAGCGACAGGTCCAGCGCCAGGATGCGCTTGTCCGCCAGAAAGCTCGGCACCTCGCCGTCGGCAATCCGCTGCGCCAGCCCTTCCACGATCGCCGTCTTCCCTACGCCGGGTTCCCCGATCAACACCGGATTGTTCTTCGTCCTCCGGCACAGAATCTGCACCACCCGCTCCAGTTCGAAGTCGCGCCCGATCAGCGGATCAAGCGTCCCATCGAGCGCCGCCTGCGTCAGGTCCCGGCTGAACTCCGACAGCAGCGAGCTTTCCTTCGGCCGGTTCGACGCCATCTTCTCCGAAGACGACCGCGCAATCTCTTCCCGCACCTGCGACAGCCGCAACCCGCGCTCATGCAGAATCTCCGCCGCCAGACACTTCTCTTCCCGCAGCAACCCCAGCAGCAGGTGTTCCGTCCCAATGTGCTTGTGGTTCAGCCGCTCGGCTTCCTCTGCGCCGTAGGCCAGAACACGCTTGCATTCGTGGCTCAACGGCAAGTCCACCGAAGTCGAGACCTTCTCCCGAATCGTGGTGTGCGCCTCGATCTGCTTGCGGATGGACTCGATGGCCGCGTGCGACCGGAGAAACCGGTTCGCCAGCGCCTTGTCCTCCCGCAGCAGGCCAAGCAGCAAATGCTCTGTCTCGATATAAGGACTGCCGAACTGGCTGGCCTCATACCGTGCGAAGAAGATGACTCTGCGGGCCTTTTCCGTATAACGTTCAAACATATTTCGATCCGTTCATGTCTGCGGCGGCGGCACCCTATCATCCATAGGATGCAACTGACCTTTGTCTAGTATTAAAACGCGATCACAGCGTCGCGCGAAAGCCAGGTTGTGCGTGACCAGGATAGAGGTGAGTTCGAGCTGTCGTTGGAGCTGCTCCAGCAGGGATACGATTCCCTCACCGGTGCGGTAATCGAGGCTGCCGGTCGGTTCATCGGCAAGCAATACTTTGGGTGAGGCGACCAGAGCCCGGGCGAGCGATACCCGCTGCTGTTCGCCTCCGGATAACTCTCCGGCGCGGTGCGTCGCGCGGCGCTCCAGCCCCACCTGGACAAGCCTGTCCATCGCCGTCCTGGCGGCCTTCTGGTGAGCGGTGCCGCGAATGAGCAGGGGCATCATCACATTCTCGAGCGCCGTGAACTCCGGCAACAGCGAGTGGCTCTGCCAGACGAAACCGATCTCCCGGTTCCGGAACTCGCTGAGTTCCCCGTCGTCCAGCTCTTCAATCCGTCTTTCGCCGAAGTATATCGCGCCCTCCGAAGGCCTGTCCAGACCTCCCAGCAGATGCAGCAGCGTCGACTTCCCCGCCCCGGATTCCCCAATCACGGCCACGCTCTCGCCGCTCTTTACCTCGAGATTCAAGTCACGAAACACGGTAATCTCCGCCTGCCCCGAAGGGTAGACCTTCGCCAAGTGTACAGTACGTACAGCGATTTCTTCCGTGTCCCCCACTACCTTCAGGCTATCATGCCGCCGCAAGTCCGTCGTTAGCCGCGTAGTACCACTCTTGAGCATGAGAAGTTCCGGAATAGGGCCTTCCGCTAACTGGTTGTAAGGACTCGCCTCTGCTAGACTCGTCTCAGGAATGCCACGTACCCTCCCCGATGTTCTGGCCATTCTCCGCGCCCGCCAGCAGGAACTCCGCGACTTGGGCGTGGCCCATGCCGCCGTCTTCGGTTCTGTGGCTCGCGGCGAGGCCAGCCCTTCGAGCGACGTCGATGTCTTGGTCGACCTCGACTACGACAAAGACTTGGGCATTTTCGAGTACGCTCGAATCAAACTGTACATTGACGACTTACTTGGAGGGCGAAGCGATGTCGCCAATCGCAAGAAGCTGAAACCGCTCCTTCACCACAGCATTGTTCGGGATGCAGTCAATGCCTTCTAGAGATCCCAGGTCGAAGCCGACAGGAGAACAGTCTACGCTGTGACCAGAGCGCTGGAAATCATATCAGAAGCCTCCCGCCGGCTCCCCGATGAGTACAACCGGACTCATCCGGAAATCGACTGGCCTGCGATTGGGGCAGCCTGCAACGTCTACCGGCACGAATACGAAGCCGTGGATGAAACGATACTCTGGAAGACGCGGTCCAGATTGGCTGGTCTCCAGGCGGCAATTGCCGAAGAACTCAACATGCAATAAAGGCGGCAACCATGGACTCCACACCCAAAGATGTCACCGGCCTCCTCGAACGCTGGTCCGGAGGCGACCGCGACGCCCTCGATGAACTCACCCCGCTCGTCTACCAGGAACTGCGCAAAATCGCCCGCCGCCAGATGATGAAGGAGCGCGCCGAGCACACCCTCGAAAGCACCGCCCTCGTCCACGAAGCCTACCTCCGCCTGGTCGGCCAGAAGGGCTCCAAATGGCAAAACCGGGCCCATTTCTTCGCGGTTGCGTCCGAAATGGCCCGGCGAATTCTCGTCGATCATGCCAAAGCCCGCAACGCCAAAAAGCGCGGCGGGCCCAAAGTCTCCCTCGACGACTCCCCTGAGCCCTTCGTCCAGCAGGACGCCGACGTCATCGCCATCAACGACGCCCTCGATGAACTGGCCAAACTCGATCCGCGGCAGGCAAAAATCGTCGAGCTCCGCTACTTCGCCGGCCTCACCATCGAGGAGACCGCCGAGGTCATCGGCGTGTCTACCCCGACCGTGAAGCGAGATTGGCTCGTGGCCCGCGCGTTTCTTCAACGGGCCCTCGGAGCCGCCCCCGAACCGGAAAGCTAGTTTGCGCGAACTCATGTTCAGACGCGAACGGTGTGTTTATCGTTAAGGCAGAGAAGCCCTCTCCTTCTGTCGTGCGCGGGCGATTTCCTCCATGGAAGGCTCGAGCCTTTCGGTGGGAGCCGGAACCCCCACCGAGCGCACATCCGAGCCAACGGGGTACCTGGCTTCATTTGCCTGAAAAGCAGCGGGCAAGACCCTGGCGGGGGCGGTAGCTGGGACGTGATAGTCGTTGCCCACTCGAACGACGACGGATTCCGTTTGAGCATCCGCGACGTCGCTCTTCACTGCATCAAACGCTGGCGGCAAGCTAAAGCCGCCTGTCCACTTCAGCGCGGCGCTGACCAGGTCGTTATTGGCAGGGGATCCGCTGCTCGACCCGTCCATCGGCTGCTGAATGATCGGCAGGATTGCATTGTTGGGATTGTCTGTCGACACAGCCATTCGGACATAGTCGCCGGCGCCAGAACACGTAACGGTTTCTCCGCAAACGCCACCGGCGTCGAGCCAACTCGCCGGCGTTAAACCGCGGGCAGCCCAGGAGACGAAGGGAGTCCCATTCTGCGGATAATAGGCCACCGCGCTGGAAACATTATTCGGACCATTGTACGCAGAATAGGTGATATAGGAAAACCAGAAGCTCCCCCCTCCGGGTGCGATCGCCGTGGAGCCAACGAACTGGTCAGAGCCCGAGCCTGCATTGACGAATGCCATCGATGTCGGCGAGAAGGCGAGAATGTTGTTTCGGTTTGCATATCGTGCCGGCACCGCAGCAGCCCATTGTTCGCTATTCTGATCCCCCGTAGCCTCAACCAAAGGCGCAAGGAATATGTGGCCATTGCACTTCTGTGGCTGCGTCCAAGGGGCGCAAACCAATTGGTCCGTGTACGCGGCTGCCTGCGTGAAGCTGCCAAGTAGAGTCTTGCTCCAATTGGAGCCATCGCTTGATTGATAGTGCCACAATTTGTAGGGTGATTGCTGGCCTGACAGGATGTTTGGCGCAAAAACATGGAAGTTGCTATGGGTAGCGACTACCCGTGTACGATTCCCCTTGATGTCATTACGGGTATCGTAGGCCACCCGTACCGGTGTGCTGAAGGAGAGTCCAGCGTCGGTCGAAAACGTGGTCCAGAATCCGGAGGCGGTACCGCTTAGGGTGTCTATCTGTATTGCACCAACGATGATCCGGCCTTGCCAATCCACACCAACTGATGGGAAGTCCCAATAATAGGAGCTTGTCGCCACCAGCGGGATTGCCGTATAAGACCACTGCGAACCATTGCTATCCGTACTCTTTCCGAACACGACATCATTCAGCCCGGAATGGGCGTCGAGGGCCACGTACACGTACTTGCCCCGAGGAGAGTCGTAGATGATAAAGGCGTCGTACCCGTTTCCGTGTGGGGATGGCAAGCTGTTAGAACTGATGAAATTGGGAGCATGATATGTCGCTACACGTGAAGAGGCCACAGGCGGTTGGCCGCCATTTCGGAAAACGATTGCCGATGTGGAATTGACGCCGCTCGCCGCAGCAGGCTCCCATACGCCACCGGAATTCGAAGTGACGGCATGAAGAGCGAGGAACTCACGCAACAGGCCACGCGTAACATAGTAGGAAGCCTCAGCCCGCCGGATCGCCGATCCGGGGCAGAATGCGGTTTCAGCGCATCCCATCGCGATCACTCCGAGATCGCGCGAATTTTGGACAAGCTTATACAGGGGATACGAATAGTTAATATCCGCGGGAAAGTATAAGTTGGAAGACGCTTGAATATTATTATTATCTACGGTGTTGTTGTTGTAGTTCGGATTACCAAGAATGAGTTGGCTCGTTCGCGTCGTGAATACCGCTATTGACCAATTCGAGGTCGGATCGCCCGGACAATAGTTCCGCACAGTCCCATCATAGGAACAGCCACCGGCGATACCCAATGCATATAGTTTTTGAATATACCTATATTACGGGTGATTGACCGGCACGTCATTGAAAAACGGCCCGCCTTGCGCGTCCGGAAATCCGTCGATAGTGCCGTATGTCTTGTAAGACCATGCTCTGATGAGGAACTGCGCAGCGTCGGCGCGCGTCAGATTATCCGTTGGACAATAATAGTAGCCTGCGCTGCAACTGTTCGCGATTCCAAGAGCGCCTAATCGCTGTACAGTGTCTAATAGGGATCACTCGGATAGACGTCACTGAACTGAGCGTGGGAAGGGACGGTGAAAAGCAAACCCATTATTCCGGTGAAAAAGCACACGCTTGGTATGCCTTTCAAGTGTAGCAACATGAATGACCTCTCTTTCTTCGAACTTGAACGTAAGGTTCCGCGCTGCTCCTACGCCGTCAAACGCACGACGCGTGGATTACTGTGCGTCTGGGAACAATATGGCGCCGGCTACCTCGGCGTATAGAAGGATCGGGCCAGGAAAACAGCAAGCTGCCATTTCAAAATGGGATCATCCGCGCAATAGGTTGTCGCGGTGCAGCCAGCGGTAATCCCCCAGTCTCGAATTTTCTGAATGTAGCGATAGAACAAGTGCCCAGCCAACACGTCACGGAAGGTTGGCTCCGCTGCAACTTGGAAACTCTCGCCCACCAGACTCCGGGACAGGAACGCAGCCATCTGCCCCCGCGTCACGACGTCATCCGGGCAAAACCGGTCCTGCGTGCATCCTGAGGTAATCCCTAGCTCTCGCAACTTCTGCACGTAGCGAAAGTCGGGGTCGCTCGCTGGAACGTCGGAGAAGTAAGGAGTGGCTGAGGATTGGAAATTCTGCGTGCCGAGAAATCCGGAGATGACCGCCCGTGCCATCAACCGGCGCGTCACGGGCACATTGGGACTGAACACTCCCGGGCGCACACTCAAATCGAGATGCTGTGCCACAAGGGCTACATGAGCGGCGAATGGGGCCGAGAGATCTACGTCGCTATACGGCGAGCCACCCTGCCCCCAAGGGGGCTGAATGAACGGAACCATCTGTGATTCCACGACCAGGTAACCCGATTGGACGCTGTTGTCCCCGGCGCTTCTCGCATCCACGGCGACACTTACCGTCCCGTTCCCTGTTCCCGTACTGCCCTGAGTGATGCGGAGGAAGGGCATACTTGCCGATGCAGACCAAGTGCAGTTGCCCGGAGCTGTTACGGTAATATTTCGTGTCCCGCCTTGGGGCGGAATCGGTGACGTATCGGCGGCGAGCGAAGTCACACACGGAGCTATGGAGACCTCGAACCCATCGAGCTATGTCAAGAAGCTCTTCACCTGCCTGGTGGAGCTGACTGTTTGCAACGCGCCTGGCGTGGTGGGGAAATCGCTCGAGTAAGTATTCCCTGCCACGTAGACTCTACTGTTTGGTCCCAAAGCGATATTGGTTCCAACGTCGTGATCGCTTCCGCCGAAAAGCAGGGCGCTCAACGAAGTGCCCGAAGGGTTCAGTTTGGCTGCGAAAGCGTCAAGCGGAATGCCGAAAAGCGCCCGCGGAATGCCCGTGGGAAACGGGTACAGCGCTCTCCCGGCGAGAAACAACGCGCCAGAAGGATCGAGAGCTACATTCTCCACTGCATTGGCGTATTGGCCCGCGTAAGTGGAGTAAATGAGTCCCGTCCCCTGGCTGTTCCATTTGCTCACAAAACCCACGTACCAGGCAAAACTTGAGCCCGGGTCTGCGCCCGGAGCTGGACTCGCCTTTCGCAGGAACGCTCCCTCTGTTGTCGGAAAGTCGTTGGCGGAGGTTGAGCCTCCCACGTAAGCGTGCCCGGCTTCATCCACCGCAATCCCCAGCGGGTAGCTATTGTTATTGGCTCCCAAGTAGGTGCAGTACAGCAAGGCCGTACCGGTAGCGTTGAGTTTCGCAACGTATGCACGGAAACCACCATCGATTTCTTCGCCAATCGGGCCGGAGGTAACCGGAACATCGCCCGTGTCTGACGCCACAATGACGTAAGCATTGCCGGCCCCGTCTACCGCGATAGGCGTGATACCGGGGTAGTCATACCCGGAACCTCCGAAGTAGGTCGAGTATAGGAGTTGATTCCCGGCAGGACTGACCTTGAAGATCGCCACATCGTACCGCCCCCCGGCGTTTGTTTGATAGGCGCCCGAAGTCGTCGGAAAATCCGAAGACTTCGTAGACACGGCGCCGTAAACTGAGCCCTTGCCGTCCACTGCGATTCCCTGCACTTCGTCGGCTCGGGAACCGCCTAGGTAAGTCGAGTACACGATACTCTTCATGTCGGGCGCCAGTTTCAGAAGGAACCCGTCCCACTGATCGTCTGACCCAGTTCCAATTGGGACGGAAGGAGGGGTCAAGACCTTCTGGATGGGGTTCACCACTGGGAAGTCGGTCGACGCCGTATATCCGGCGACGTAGATGTTTCCCGAAGCGTCTAGAACCAAACTGCTAGCCGAATCTCCATTCGACCCTCCCACGACGGTAGACTGAAGGAGCACTCCCGATGGGTCCAACTTCACAACCTGTATGCGGCCATTGACGTTCTGGACGAAGAACAGATTCCCGACCTCATCAACAGCCATCGCAACAGGACGCGTTATCCCCATCGGTTCAGAGGCCGTGTAACTCGAATAGGCGACCACGGGGTCAACCACCAACGTTGCGTTAGCATCGTACTGGTCCAGTTCCAGTTCGATGACTCCCCGCTTCGATATGCGGTACCTACTCCGCACTGGGAGCCTCTTGCCATCTCGCTCCTGATAGACAAGCGGCTGTTTCAGTGCGAAGGTTCCACCTTTCGCCAGGGCGACCAGACTGCCGGAGCCATCCAGGGCTGCCTCTTGGATCCCTTCCCACCTCATCCGGATCTGGCGAGGATCCGCTCCGGCTCGAATCAGGAAGTCGAACTCGAGCGCGCCGCCAGCTTCATGGAACTCGATATCAATTCCGCGGTAAACCCCGTCCATTCGGACACCCTCGTAATGGGGCACGCCCGTCCGCCACTGGCCGCGGTCTCTTCCCATCAAGTAGTTGCCAACACCCGGGAGAACGCGCATTCCTCTAACGCGTGCACCCGGCTCCCCTCCCAGGAACCTCAAGTGGACAGGTCCGGTTGGGAGACGAAATTCAATTCCCCTTCCCGAAACACCGGCAACCCCACTGCTGCCATAAAAGAGAAACGGCTCGCTGGAAGTTGCATTCCTCACACCAGGTTCAAAGTAAGCGGGGACACGGAGGGGAACAGAAGCACCGAGCTTCACGAAAAACAGGAGAATAAGACCACTTCTGCATAATTTCATGATGTTTGACTATGTAAAAGAACTCAACAACCATATACATGTTCGCGCTTTCATTAATTCCAGTCAAGAAATTTATCGAAGAATTGCAGGCGCATTGTTTGCACAGCTCTGCCGCGCGTAGCCAAACGCCGGGGGAATCGTCCGACTAGGACTTGCCGCCTGTGGACGGACATATATGACGAATTTATCGATAAACGACCGTTTTGCTATTGCGGCACCGTCAGTATCGATCGGTGCCGGATATAGGCAGGCGGAGAAAACAATACTCTGCAAGACCCGGAATGGCAAAACCGGGCCCATTTCTTCGCGGTTGCGTCCGAAATGGCCCGGCGAATTCTCGTCGATCATGCCAAAGCCCGCAACGCCAAAAAGCGCGGCGGGCCCAAAGTCTCCCTCGACGACTCCCC
>WBZR01000406.1_pt1 | contig 69932 bp, 70 predicted proteins | sample 5204231 | NCBI WGS metagenome assembly WBZR01 (sample SAMN12412403, study PRJNA552823) | activated sludge metagenome | isolation source: activated sludge from anammox sidestream of wastewater treatment plant... | place: USA: Virginia | collected 2017-08 | reverse complement strand
GCATGACCATTTGATCTTCATGGGTTGGTTTGTATTTTGCCATGGGAGGGTTCCTCTGTTTGCATATAGAACCCGCTCCCCTGGATTTCGTTGTTAAATTTCCCCGCTTTTTCGACAGTTTCAACGGCTCGCGTTAGCGGATTTTGGGCGGGCTGGGAAAAGGCTTGAGATGTAGAAAAAGCCCGAAGCGAGAAAACTGCTTCTCGAAGCCGCAGACTCCCAAAAATCCGCTGCACGCCTTGTTAGGTGCGGTTTTGCCTTTCAGATTTTCATTGTGTCGTGATTAATACATGAATTTCGTTTAAGATGTAGAGCCATGCGTAATTGCGGCGCATCCAGCCATCGCCTGTCAAGTATATATTTTTCGGGGATTCTAGTCCATGATTGGGTAAGTCTTGAACAGAGCGCCATACATTTACTAGAGGCAAATCATAGTCATAAGCCACTTGAGCAATGGCTTGGTTCAGTTTCCAATCTTCTTCAATGTTGTCTGCTTTCGTGGCAAGAATAGGAAGCGCACCTGTTTCTAATACACGCTCAACGACAATACGAAGATATTTTTCAAAACTTATCTCGCCGTTTGGTTTCCAATTCGTTCCCATCGAAATTAATACAAATGCAGGGCGTCGAGTTCGCAGTTCACAATCTAAAGGAGTTTCATTCCTTTCACATCGCGTATGCCCAGCCGCTAAACCAAACATAGGGTTCAGGACAGAGTTGATTCCCAATCCGTTGGCTGCGGTGACACTTTCACTCATCATGCTTTCAGAAAACCAACTTACAGTTTCGCTATATCCAACTGGTATTGCATATTTGCCATTGGCAAACCCTCCAAGAAATGTCCCAGAAGTCATCTGGCAATCTCCAACTTTGCTGAAAGTATGAAAGTCAAGATTAGGATTATTGATCGCTTTGATAACAATTTCCTGTGCCTTGTATGAAAGTAATGGATTTACAGCCCACTCTCTCCAATAATAAGCAGTTAAACGGGTATCGGGTGTAAGAGTAAACGAGTTTGTAGGCGTGGAAATAACTGTGGCGGTGGGAGAAGGAATTTGAACAGGCGTAAAAACGTTTCGCTCGGAATTACTCCAATCGTTGATGTGGGAAAAGAAGTTTGTGTAACTTGATTTTCCATATTATTTGAAATTGCTGGTTTACAAGAACTAATCAAAGAAATTGTTAGAAAGATTGCGGATGTTAGAACAAGCCAAATATTCGATTGTTTCCTCTGTCCCATGCTCAACGCTTTCCGTTAAGCACTTCCTTCTCTTACTCAGATTTAGAAGAAAGCACCTAACTATGTCTTAACCAGCCTACAGGCTGTATAAGACGCCATTTGGGAGGTTATACAGTCTATAGGCTGTATAACTGCTTATGTACAGCATTATACGCCCACGCATATCAATCTCCAATCCTCTACCCTCCCTTCCTCCACATCCCGATCAACATCTTCATCCGCAACTGCGCGCGCGCGTCGCCGTCTGAAAGCGCCCAAGCCGAACGCGTGGATTTTTGAGTCGCCTCGTCCAACTCGATGAAGTCGTTCCATTCGTCGTCAATCCACTCTTCCATTTCGTGCGGCGTGTCCCACGAGTAGACGTACGCAAAGAATTCCTCGCGCTCGCGGATGAACCATCCATTGGACTCAGCCTCCGCCATCGAGCGATTCGCGGCGGTGTCGTCTGCGATCCCGACTTCAAAATCGTTCACTCTGCCTGTGATTCTGTTTTCACGCGCGGACGCCACCTCCACCTCCCAGCGACTCAGCAGTGGGCGCAGGTCAATCAGAATCCCGTTGGGAATCAAAACGCGCCGAATTTCACTCAGGGCATGGACCATGCCCTCATGCGTGATGCATCAAAGCGACCAGGCGAGTATGGCAATGTCGAACGTCTCTTTTGAGAAGGGGAGATGCTCCGCTTCGGAATGGACGAAATAGATCTTGTGTTTTCGGTCGTGAGGCGCATCAATCGAAGCGACGCGCAACGCGTCATGGTCTGAGTCCAACCCAATGGTTAGGGAGGAAGCATGGGCGTACTGCCACGTCAACCGCCCTTCGCCGCATCCGATCTCAAGGACGCGCTTTTGTGAAAAATCCGCAAAGTCATGCAGATACTTTTTCTCGTTGCCGTCGACGTCTTTTTGAATGGTCATTGATTGAGTTGTTTCATCCGCTTGACAGATGCGGCGACCAGTTCTTTCAAAACTTTCTTATCCACATCATCCAACTTCTTGATGTACAAACACCCGACGCTGGTGGCGAATTTGCCGAGCTTTTTCAGCAGGTCTTTTTGTTCGTCAAACCCGCCCATGAGATACAACGTGAGATTTTGTTTGCGCGGCGAAAAACCTGTCAGCATCCAATCGCCTTCGCGTCCGCTTTTGCTTTTGTAGTGATAACTGCCGAAGCCGACGATGCTTGAACCCCACATCTTTGGCTCTTCTTTCGTGACCTGCTTCATCAATTTTAGAATCTCGAAAGAGTCTGTTCGTTTTTGCTCATCATCCACCTTGTTCAAAAACGCCGTCACGCTCGCCTTGTTGACTTTGGTTTTCAATTCAGTCTTCGCCATGTCAGCCTCCGATTCAGTTAATCCATGCAAGCCAATCTCCAGTCTCCAGTCTCCAATCTCCAATCTCTATTCTCTAATTCTCCAATCCTCTAATTCTCTCCCCTCATCCCGTCCCAAACTGCCGATCACCCGCATCTCCCAGCCCTGGCACGATATACGCGCGCTCATTGAGATGACTATCAATTGCGCCGATGTGGATGTCAATATCGGGATGCTTATCCTGCATCGCCTTGATTCCCTCAGGCGCGGCGATGAGACCGACGAACTTGATCTTCTTCACGCCCCAACGTTTGAGCACGTCCGCTGTTGCGGTTGCTGAGCCGCCAGTCGCAAGCATCGGGTCAAGGATGAGGCAGACCGATACGGTCGGCTCGGTGGGGAGCTTGTTGTAATACTCGACGGGTCGCAGTGTGTGTTCGTCGCGGTACAAGCCGATGTGCCAGACTTCTGCAACAGGCATAAGTTCCCATATCCCTTCCACCATGCCAAGTCCCGCGCGCAAAATAGGCACGAGTCCGATCTTCTCTTTCAACTCGGAGCCTGTCATTTTGGCTAGCGGAGTTTCGAATTCGCGCGGCGCTACAGCCAAATCGGCGGTGGCTTCGTATGCCAGGAGCGCGGCGATCTCGCGCACCAGTTCGCGGAATTTCTTAGGCTCGGTGATTTTGTCGCGCAGGCGCGAAAGTTTATGCGCGACCAGCGGATGATTGGATGCGTATACATTGGACATTGTATTCTCCTCGAGATTGAATGTTTCGATTATAGCCCCGTTTAATCAAAATCATTCTTTGCTAAAGATTACACGGATTTTCACGAATGTATTTTATTGTTCTTTTGTCAATTAATCGAGTAATAAATTGAACCACTCCCGAAATACATCGGGACATGTGAGATACGGAGACACTGAGCAAAGCCAATTAAAATCTCCGTGACTCAGTGTCTCAGTGGTTCAAAACGAAAAGGCAGGGTCGCTCGGTTAAATTCTTAATCTACATGAAATCCGTGCGAAGTCGTGTAATCCGTGACTAGGGTTTGCCGAGATTTTGGTGCAATTGAACTGCGTCAACGTAGCCGCAGATCACTCCGTGCCTGCTTGCAGACCGAGCGTTTTCTCGGCGCCGCTAAAGAATAGGCTTCGGAACATACTCGTCACCTCTTCGGGAGAATGACGCATGTCTTCCTTGATCCACCAACTCACCACGCTGAGTAACGCTCCGCTGAAAAATGCGGCAAAGAATTCGATCGGCACCTCGAAGAGGAGGGGGATCGGGTCAGACTTCATCTTGTTCTCGACAAACCTGACAATCGCCTCCGTGCTGACTTTGCGAATGCGCTCGACGATCTTGCTCGCGTTGGCGCTCTTCAAAAGCAAGTAATAAAGTTCGGAGTGATCGTGAACGTGTTGAAACACCAGCAGGAGGGGCTGGAGCGGCTTGTTTTTTCCGCTGTCTTTTGTTGAAGCGGGCACCCATGCGGAAAATGGGACTTCTGACAGAACCTGCGCCTGATCGTAGATCGTCTCGCTGAACTCTTCCAACAGCAGGTCTTCCTTATCTTTATAATGCAGGTAGAACGTGGCGCGTCCCACATTGGCGCGCTCCGTGATCTCCTCGATGGAGATATCATCGTAGTTTTTTTCTTTGATGAGTTCAAGCAGAGCGGCTCGCAAAGATTGGAGCGTGCGTTGCACGCGGCGATCCGTTTTTGTTTTCGATGTGGAGTTCAACATTGGCAGCCTTTCTTAGTCTTGACACCAATAGTCTATTGTATATAATAGACACTGTTTATTATCAAACAGTGTCTGGAATATACTATACTTTTCCCGAAAAATAAAGGAAAGGACTTACGTAGTTGGCGGGCAGTTGTACTGCCGCCACCGCAGCGCAACTACGGCGCAACAGGTTCAACTGAGTAAGTCCTAAAGGATTTTGAAAGTCGTGTCATCGGTTCGGCAATCTCCGGTTGAAAGCAAAGTCGCATCCTCCCTGATCGAACTGCGCGACGTGGTGAAAACATATTCCACCGCGGCGGGCGATTTCACCGCGCTCAAACGCGTCAACATGCAAATCGGCGCGGGCGAGTTCGTTGGTATCGTTGGCAAATCGGGCGCGGGAAAATCCACACTGCTCAACATGATCACAGGCGTGGATCATCTCAGCGAGGGCGAAGTCATCATCCACACGAACGGCTCGCCTGTTTCGGTGCACAAGAAAAAAGAAGATGAGATCGCTCATTGGCGCGGACAAATGATGGGCGTTGTATTTCAATCATTCCAACTTTTACCCATGCTCACGCTCGTCGAAAACATCACCCTGCCCATGGACTTGTGCGGCAACTTCAGTCCGAAACAATCGCGTCAACGCGCGCTCGAGTTGTTGCGTCTCGTCGAGATCGAAGAACATGCCGAGAAACTTCCTGCGCTCATTTCGGGCGGACAACAACAACGAGTCGCCATTGCGCGCGCGCTGGCGAACGATCCGCCCATCATCATCGCGGACGAGCCGACGGGCAGTCTCGACTCGGTCACTGCCGATCATATCTTCGAACTCTTCGCGCGCCTCGTTGCCGATCAAGGCAAAACGATCGTGATGGTCACACACGACGAGTCGTTGTCAACGCGATTCACGCGCGCGCTCCAGATCGCGGATGGGGAGTTGGTCGCGCCGAAGTTGGCGACCAACTCGAAGTCGGATAATGAAGCGGATTTGAATCCCAAAAAATCTTGGTGGAGGCGGAAGTGAGTCCGCGTCGCGCCAAGGGGAAGTCTGGTTCTAACCCTCATGCGATGTCGTCGCCTGAGGCGATGATCGATATGCACGGAGTCGTCAAGCGATTCAAAAACGCGGCGGGCGAGTTCACCGTGCTCAAAGGCGTTGACTTGACCATCAATCGCGGCGAGTTCGTTTCGATCGTTGGAAAATCGGGGAGTGGAAAATCCACACTGCTCAACATGATCACAGGCATTGACCATCCCACGGACGGCAAAGTGGTGATCGGCGGCACGGACATTTACACGGGCGTGAGCGAAAGCCAGCGCTCGAAATGGCGCGGACGCAATTTGGGAATCGTGTTTCAGTTTTTTCAATTGCTTCCGATGCTCACATTGCTTGAGAACGCGATGTTGCCAATGGATTACGCCGACATGTACGACTTCGACGAACGCCCTGCGCGCGCGATGGACATGTTGAAACTGGTTGGGCTGGAAGAGTTTGCGAATAAATTGCCCGCGCTGGTTTCAACGGGACAACAACAACTCGCCGCCATCGCGCGCGCGTTGGCATGTGACCCGCCGTTGTTGGTCGCAGATGAACCGACGGGCAACCTCGATACAAAGTCCGCCAACATCATCATTGACTTGTTCGAAGAGTTGGCGCGGCGCGGCAAGACCGTGTTGATGGTGACCCACGATCCGTCGCTCACGTCGCGCACCACGCGCAACATCATCATCGCGGATGGTGAACTGATCAACGAGACGATTGCCAAGTCACTGCCGTGGCTGAGACATCGTCACATGATGGAATTCACCAAACTCGCCGAAGAGCGGACGTATCAGCCGAACGCCACGATCATCTCTCGCGAGGAACCAATCGAAAATTTCTTTATGATCCGCAAAGGCGAAGTGGAAGTGGTGTTGCGCGACCGAAAGAACGGAGAGAACATCGTCTCCCGTTTGAAGCCTGGCGAATTTTTCGGCGAGATCGAACTCCTGCGCGGAGGCAAAGCAATTGCGAACGTCCGCGCGGGCGCAAGCGAACCCGTCGAAGTGTTGACCATCAAGCGCGAAGATTTCAAGCGCGTGATGGACGTGTCGCCGAAAACCGCCGACGCGGTCGGCAAGATCGTGCAGGAGCGCCTCGAAGTCCATCGCGCCGCCGACAGCCGCAAAGGCGGGCTGTTCTCGTTGTTTGGAAGGAAGTAAGCGAAAGGCATTTTTCTGTACGCGGATTCCACGGATTTCACGGAATCTGACGGAAATAATTTTTTAAAATCGGTAACTCTCCGTGTTGTCCATGCGCGAAGCGCCCGTGTACGAAAAGTTTTTAATCACGATGATTGCCACAGAGCAAAATCGTAAATCTAAAATCGAAAATCGTAAATCGAAAATCGTAAATCGAAAATCGTAAATCGAAAATCGTAAATCGAAAATCGTAAATCAAAATGAAACCTCGTTGGCGAAAAGTTCTGCACGACCTCATAGATAACAAAGCCCGCACACTGCTGGTGGTATTTTCCATCGCGGTGGGCGTGTTTTCGATTGGCGTGATCGCGGGCGCGTATCAGATCATCTCGCAGGATATGGGCGTGTCGTATGCGGCGAACGTGCCAGCCAACATCGAACTGCGGATGACGAACTTCGACGAGGATGTTCTCGATTCCATTCTCAACCAGCCGAACGTGAAAGATGCCGAGGCGCGGCGCGTGTTCAACATGCGCGTGCGCGTCCCAGGGACCGAGAAATGGGTCACGCTCGATATGAACGCGTTCGAGAGTTTCGAAGACAACAGCATCAACTTGTTGACTCCGCTCAAAGGCGTGTCCATCCCAGCAAAGCGCGAAGTGTTGCTCGAACAAAAAGCGTTGACTGATCTCGATGTGAACGTGGGCGACCTGCTCGAGTTTCAACTCCCCGACGGTTCGATAAAAACTTTGCCAGTGACTGGAATCGTGCAAGACACCGCCTCCGCCGCAGGGGACTTCCTCGCCTCGCCGTTCGGATACGTCACCATGGACACGCTTCCATATCTCGGTCAGCCTGAGTCGTTCAACCGAGCCTTGGTCACGGTAACGGGCGACGGCGACGACATTGCCTACGTCCGCGAGGTGGGCGCGGCATTGAAGGAGAAACTCGAAAACAACGGACAACTTGTCGTCCGTTCGCGGTTCTCCGAATCTCATAAACATCCGCTGGCAGATACGATCAACGCGGTGCTCGGCATCCTGTTGGCGTTGGGAATTTTGATCGTGTTCCTCTCCAGTTCGTTGATCGCCAACACGTTGAGCGCGTTGTTGAACCAACACTTGCGGCACATCGGCGTGATCAAGCTCGTGGGCGGACAGCGCAATCAAGTCTTCGTGATGTACATTACGCTCATCATGGCGTTCGGAGTCATCGCGTTGCTGATCGCGGTCCCGTTCGGCGGGGCAGGCGCGTATGGTCTGGCGGAATTCATCGCCAACGAACTGAATTTCAATTTGCTCGGCTATCGCATCGTGCCGTCGGCGTTCCTGATTCAAATCCTCGTCGGCTTGTTCGTTCCGCTCATTGCGGGACTCGCGCCTGTGGTCAACGGCTCGCGCATCACGGTGTTACGCGCTCTCAGCGGCGGGTTGGCTGACGACGAGGGACCAGCCCGAAGCGGCGAAGAGAAGCGTTTGTCGCGGCTGGATTGGATTCAGGTCAAGGCGACGCGCCTGCTTGCCGCGCGCGGAATCCACATCCCGCGTCCGTTCGTCATTTCACTGCGCAACACATTCCGCAGAAAGAGTCGGCTCGCGCTGACGTTGTTCACGCTGACGATGGGCGGCGCGATCTTCATCGCGGTCTTCAATGTGCGCGTGTCGTTGCACGAGTACATCGGGCAGATCAGCAAATATTTTTCCGCCGATGTTTCGCTGGATTTCGATGAGCCGTATCGTTTGCGAGAGATCGAACAAATTGCGATGAAGGTGAACGGCGTGGAGCGCGTGGAGGGTTGGCAGTTCGTGAGCGGTGAACTGCTCGACGCGAATGGGGACGTGATGGAGAACCTCAACATGTTCGGTCCGCCCGCAGACAGCGGACTCGTCCAGCCGAATCTTTTGGATGGGCGTTGGATCCGCGCGGACGATGTGAAGAAACTTGCCATCAGCGAAAGCGCGCGTAAATATTTTCCGAATCTCAATGTCGGCGATCAGGTACATCTCAAGATCGAAGGGCGCGAAGAACTGTGGGATGTGATCGGCATTTTTCAATTTATGGATCGCGAGGGCGTGCTGGCGTACGCGCCGTACGAATATGTTTCGCAGATGAACGATCTTGCGAACCGCTCGTATTCATTCAGGCTCGAAACAGAAGAACACAGCCGCGCCTACCAAGACGCCAAAGCCGAGGAGTTGGATAAATTCTTCCGCGATCAAGGATTCAAAGTCCGCGTGGCAGAGTCGGGGCGCGCGTCGTTGGATACGGCGGTCGAAAGCCTCGACACGCTCGTCGTGTTCCTGCTTATCATGGCGATCCTCACCGCCATCGTCGGATCGATGGGACTCACTGGCACGATGGGCATGAACGTGCTCGAACGCACGCGCGAGATCGGCATCATGCGCGCCATCGGCGCAGACGACCGCGCCGTGATGCGCACGGTCATTGCGGAGGGCATCGTGATCGGCATGATGTCGTTTGCGCTGGCGGTGATTCTTTCCATCCCATTTTCGTATTTATTATCAACCATCGTCAGCCTCGCAATTTTCCAATCGGCAATTGATGTGGTCTTCACCTATCAAGGTTATGTCATCTGGCTCGCGCTGGTGTTAGCGCTCTCGACCCTCGCGAGCGTCATCCCTGCCCGCAACGCGGCGCGGCTGACGATCCGTGAGGTGTTGGCGTATGAATGAGGTAAACAGGTAAACAAGTAGACAGGTAAACACGTAAACAAGTAGACAGGTAAACACGTAGACACGGAAACATGGAAACACGTAGACATGGAAACATGTATACCTGTGTACTTGTTTACTTGTATACCTGTCTCCGTGTGTACTAACACAAAGGAAGGTAACCATGAAAAAAATAAAAAAGAATACGATTATGCTCACTTTGATCATTGCGCTGACTCTGACCGCCTGCGCGAATCAGGCGACGGGGACGCCTGCTCCTGCTTCGGACAACGTCGCGGCGTCTGAGGGCGTGATCGCGGAGGGGCGACTCGAACCCGTCCACGCGGCGAACCTGACCTTTCACGCGCTCGGCATCGTCGAATCGGTCAACGTGAAGATCGGCGATTCAGTGAAAAGAGGCGATGAGTTGGCGCGACTCTCGAATGCCAGCGTCGCGGAAGCGCAATTCCGCGCCGCGAATCTCGAACTGGTCGGCGCGCAACAAGCGTTGGATGCGTTGAACCGTAACGGCTCCGCGAATCTCGCCGCCGCATGGACGGCGTACATGAACGCGCAAGAAGTCCGCGAGACAGCCGAGCGCGAGTGGGAAGCGTTGAATGTGGACAGTATCGAAGACCGCATCGAAGACGCGAAAGCCGACGTGGAAGACCGCGACGCCGACCTGCAAGACGCGAAGGACGAGTTCGATAAATACAAAGAGTTGGACAAGGACAATTCCAAGCGCGTGACTGCCGAAGACGCGCTCGAAACCGCGCGGGAGGATTACAACGAAGCGATTCGCAATCTGGATGAGATCACGCGTGAGCGCGATACCGTCCGCGCCGCGTTGGATGCAGCGCTTGCAACCGAAGCCGAAGCGAAATATCAATACGAAACTTCCGCCAGCGGAGTTAACGAAGATCAACTTGCCTTGGCAACCGCTCGTTTGGAGAATGCGCAGGCGCAAGTGACAGCGGCGCAGGCGAATCTTTCCAATTACGTTCTCACCGCGCCGTTCGATGGAGTCGTCGCTGAGGTGGCAGTCAAAGCGGGCGAGCAGGTTTCCCCTGAGACTCGAATCGTGAGCGTCGCGGACATGTCCGCGTGGGTGATCGAAACGACCGACGTGACCGAACTCGAAGTAGTGAAATTATCCGTTGGACAAAATGTCACATTTACTGCCGACGCACTGCCTGATGTTACGATGAACGGTGTCGTCACCGCGATCAGCGGTTCGTCCGTGTTGCAAGGCGGCGACGTGATCTACACCGTGCGAATCGCGGCGCATGATGTTGATCCGCGCGTAAAATGGGGGATGACGGTGGAAGTCACATTCGAGCCGTTGGAGTAAAAAGTTCACTTTCAAATGATATGACGGCAGTTGCACTGCCGTCATAGTTGTGCAAATGCCGACCCTGACGCAGTGCAACTGCGTCAGGAACTTGAAACATATAAAGTAGGGGCGGACACACAGGTCCGCCCCTACTTTTATTTGCTATAATCCCTCCATGCCGAAACAACGCCCTCTCGACCCCGAATCGAAACCCGACGATCGCGTGGACAACGCGCTTCGTCCGCAACAACTTGCCGACCTCATCGGTCAGGATCAAGTGAAAGAGAATCTTTCGATCCTCATTGATGCGGCGAAACATCGCGGCGAGGCGTTGGATCATGTTTTGTTTTACGGTCCGCCTGGCTTGGGCAAGACCACACTCGCGCATGTGTTGGGCAACGAGATGGGCGTCAACGTCAAGGTCACGGCGGGTCCCGCCATCGAACGCGCGGGCGATCTCGCCGCCATCCTCACCAACCTGCGCGCGGGCGATGTCATTTTCATTGATGAAATCCATCGCCTCGGACGCGCGGTTGAGGAAGTGCTTTATCCCGCGATGGAAGATTTCTCGTTGGACATCGTCATCGGGAAGGGACCCTCGGCTCGTTCTCTGCGCCTCAAACTGCCTCGCTTTACTGTGGTCGGCGCGACAACCCGACTGGCGCTCGTCACCGCGCCGTTGCGCGCGAGATTCGGCGCCGTCTATCGTTTGGATTATTACGACATCGAAGCCATGCGTCAAATTGTCGCGCGCGCCGCAGGGATGCTCAAAGTCTCCGCTGACGAATCAGGCATAAGGGAAGTTGCGAAGCGGGCGCGTGGGACTCCGCGTATTGCCCTGCGACTCCTGCGCCGCGTCCGCGATTTCGCCCAAGTCCGCGCGGATGGGACGATTACGCAATCGGTCGCGAAAGAAGCATTAGATTTGTTGCAAGTTGACCCACTTGGACTCGACGATGTTGACCGCCGCGTGTTGCGCACGATCATCGAAAAATACAACGGCGGTCCTGTCGGCTTGAACACCATCGCCGCGTCCATCAGTGAAGAGCAGGATACGATCATGGACGTGGTCGAGCCGTATCTTCTGCAACTCGGATTCTTGGATCGCACCCCGCAGGGACGCGTCGCCACCAAGTCCGCGTATGAGCATTTGGGGTTGGATTATGTGGAAGAGGGGCAACCGAGGTTGTTGTAATTCGTAAGGGCGGGGTCTTCCCGCCCAGTTGTATAATGGCGTTGTATCGGAGGTTCGCATGGTCGTTACGAAGATCACTCAAAAATATACGTTGAGCATTCCCGATGAATATCGTAAAGCGTTACCTGCGGGGCAGGAGGTGGCGATCACGATTGATAAATTGGGACGCATGGTCGTCACTCCCATCGAGAAGATTCGCGAAGCGCTGGCTGAAAGTTTTGGGATGTGGGCAGACCGCACCGACATTTCCGCCGATTCGCTGAGGTATGTGCGTGAAATTCGCAAAGGAGATTGACATGCTACAGGAAATTGTGATCAAAACGACTGCCGAGGAATCGATCAAGCCTTTGGTGGAGGTCGCGATCCGCAACCAATTGAAGACCTTGCAACACGGCATCGCTCGCACAAAAGAACGGATTGCCGAGTTCGAAAAACGCGCCAACATGTCGTCGGCGGAGTTCGAGAAAAAACTACAGGATGGGAAATTGGAAGAGACCGTTGAAACGATGGACTGGAATATGGAACTCACGGCGCTGAGGTTGCTGGAAAATCAATTTCAATCGCTCCGCGAGGCAAAAATTGATTGAGGAGTATTTCCAAAGCCTTCTCGACCTGATCGCCAGCCTGCCGTTCGTCGAATCGCCAGATGTTAATCTGGAAAAGCGCGGCGACCTGGTTGGGTTCATCCGCGGTGAAGTGGGGTTTAACGACGGTTCTATCCTATTCTTTCGTGAATTGATCGATCTTCGTCTGCCGCTTCACAAGGTGATGTATGCTTATCATTATCAACGCGCCGACGGTTCTTTCGTGTTTCGATACGACAATACGGCTCATCACAAGCATATATCCACGTTTCCGAATCACAAACACTTGACCGATGGGAGTGTTGAATCGTCAGCCATTCCCGCATTAGAGCAAGTCATGCGCGAGATCGAAAGCCTGATCGAGCGAGGTTGATTCATGGAATCCATCGCTCGCTACTTGATGCTCGGCGGAATTGTCCTCTTCCTCATCGGCGGAGGCATCTACCTCGCCGCGAAATTCGGCTTGCCGCTGGGACGGTTGCCAGGCGATATCCGCATCGAGGGGGAGAATGGCTCGTTTTATTTTCCGATTGCGACTTCGATTTTGGTTTCGGTGGTGTTGACGATCATCCTTTATGTTTTTGGAAGGTTGTTTAAGTAGCAACCCATCGCTTGCACCCAGATAAATATATAATATGAAAGCAAAGTGGTTAACTAGAATTATTGTGGTTGTCTTTGTTGTGGTAGGCTGTTTGTTGTGTGCTGTTTTGGGATTCCTTGTAGGCGGCAGTATCGGAGCTGAAGCGAGCACGGTAAAAGTTGAAGAAATAGACTGGGTAGCGTTGGGGAAACCTCCAGTGGCGATCAGTCGCATTATTTATTTAACCCCAAATGGTGTTTATGTGGAAACCATTGATGGAAAGATTTTTGGTAGAGATATTGATTGTGTTGCTCAACCTTGTTGGTTTGTTCTAGACTCGTTAGATTTACAGAGTTCAGGCTGGATAGATGAAAGCCTGGGAATAGCAGAAAACTGCGACGTGGATTATGACATCAAGGAGCCACCAGGGGAGATCATCGAATGTGCAAGTTTGAAGTATTTGATTATGGCTGGCGGCTATCTATCCGTGTATGCTGTCTTGCTAGAAGATGGTACAGTTTGGACATGGATGCATGGCGCGTACGATATTGATTATGGAATTACCTTGTTTTCTACCCTTGTATATGGTTTTCTTGGGATTTGCATTTGCATATCGATTTATACGATTGGTGTTATTGCGATTCTATTGCTGAAGATATTGATTTCGAAAAGCACTAAACTTAATCCACGATAGTGTGTCTATTGCAAACCTCCGACTTCGACTACAACCTCCCCGATTCCTCCATCGCGCAGACGCCTGCTGAGCCGCGCGATTCGTCGCGTCTGTTGGTGTTGCATCGCGGCAATGGGAAACTTGAGCATCGCATCTTCCGCGATGTGACGGATTATCTCAACGCGGGGGATCTGCTCGTGCTGAATCAAACGCGCGTTATCCCTGCGCGGATCTTCGCGCGGAAGGAAACTGGCGGGCGAGTGGAACTCTTGCTATTGCGCCGCCGTGATGAAGTCACATGGGAGGCTTTGGTCGGCGGGAAAGGTCTGCGCGTAGGCAGGGTGGCGCAAGTGGAAGATGGACCTGAAGTTAAGATTATTGAAGAATTGGAAGGCTCAGAACGGTTGATAAAATTTTCCGAACCCATCGAGCCATATTTTTCCAAAGTGGGGAATGTGCCGCTTCCGCCGTACATTCACGAAAAATTGGATGACCCTGAACGCTATCAAACGGTCTATGCCAAAGAGCCCGGTTCCGCCGCCGCGCCCACGGCTGGACTCCACTTCACGCCGCGCTTACTCGAAGAGTTGCAAGTCAAAGGTATAAGAGTCGCCTATGTTACATTGCATGTCGGCTTGGACACTTTCGCTCCGGTGAATGAGGATAACCCCGAAGAACACAAAATCCACAGTGAGTGGTGCGAGTTGACTCAAGAAACAGCGGATGCGATCAACGAAACCCGCGCGAGAGGCGGAAGAGTGATTGCGGTTGGTACAACTTCGGTGCGAACGCTTGAGTCGGCGGCGAGACAGACCATAGACGATGGACAGCAGACGATGGTCAATGGTCAAAGGTCAATAGTCACAAAATTTTCAAGCGCAACCACTCTGTACATTCTGCCCGGTTATGAATTTCAAATTGTGGATGCGATGATCACAAACTTTCACTTACCCAAATCAACGTTGTTGATGCTGGTCAGCGCGTTTGCGGGGCGGGATATGATTCTCGAGACCTATAAGACTGCTATTGAGGAAGGTTATCACTTCTACTCATTTGGCGATGCGATGCTAATTCTCTAATTCTCCCATCTCGAATTGCCAATTACCAATTACCAATCATGCCAACTCAACTTGAAAATTTAAACAAACAAATCATCGCCTGCCGCAAATGTCCACGTCTCGTTGCGTGGAGGGAGGAAGTCGCCCGCGTCAAGCGCAAGGCGTATCGCGATCAGGAATATTGGGGCAAGCCGGTGCCGGGATTTGGAGACCCGAAAGCGCGTGTCCTCGTGGTGGGACTCGCCCCCGGCGCGCACGGTTCGAATCGCACTGGACGCGCGTTCACCGGCGACGCGTCGGGCGGGTTTTTGTACCCGGCGTTGCACAAGGCTGGGTTTGCGAATCAGGCTGAGGCGACGTCGAGAAGCGACGGTCTTCGTCTCAAAGGGTTATACATCACCGCTGTCGCGCGCTGCGCTCCGCCAGATAACAAGCCGAGTCTCGAAGAATTGAATACCTGCCAGCCATATCTCGAACGTGAATTGGAAATTATCAAGCCGAAAGTGATCGTTTGTCTTGGGCGTATCGCGTTCGAGAGAATTTTGAAAATCTATTCGATCCGCAATTCGGAATGGAGATTTTCTCATGGAGCAGTGTATCCATTGCCGTCTTCATCTTTCATCCTTCATAATTCATCCTTGATCTGCTCCTATCATCCCAGCCAGCAAAATACGTTGACTGGGAGGCTGACCGTGAAAATGTTCGATGCGATTTGGGCGAAAGCAAAAGAATTGCTGAAACAAGAATCGTAATAGATGAATTAACCGCATCATCCAATTGATATGACGATCGGACAAATCGCATTTCTCGGCTCGGGTGAAACTTCGCTGGCGGGCGGACGTATTTTTGAAACGCTTGCGAAAAAGATCAACGATCCGCTTCGCATCGCGTTGCTTGAAACGCCCGCAGGTTTTGAACTGAACTCGTCGCAGGTGGTTGGCAAAGTGGGGGAGTTCATGAAGACGCGCTTGCAGAATTACAAACCCGTTGTGGATGTCGTCCCTGCTCGCAAGAAAAATTCTGCGTTCAGCCCAGACGATCCTGAGATCGTTAAGCCGCTTCTGTATGCAAACATGATCTTCATGGGACCCGGTAGTCCCACGTATGCGATCCGCAATTTGCAAGGGACTCTCGCGTGGGATGTGATTCGCGCCCGCCATCGCCTCGGCGCCACGTTAATCTTTGCCTCCGCCGCCACGATTTCCATCGGCGCCCACGCGCTGCCGGTGTATGAAATTTACAAAGTGGGGCAGGACGTTCACGCGGTGGATGGGTTGAACCTCTTCGGCGATTTTGGCTTGCATATTTCATTCATCCCGCATTGGAACAACGCCGAAGGCGGCGCGGATTTGGACACGAGCCGCTGTTTCATCGGCATGGATCGCTTCGCCGAATGGTGCGACCTCGTCCCGGTCGAAAATCAAACCATCGGCTTGGATGAGCACACCGGTCTCGTCGTGGACATTGAGTCGAATCAATGCGAAGTGAGCGGGGTGAGCAGTGTGTCCATTGTCCGCGAATGTGACCCGGAGATGTACCCGACTGGCTCGAAGTTCAAACTGAGCGAGTTGGGCGAGGTGAAGATTCCAAATCCGCTTGAAAAAGATATTCCGCCTCATGTGTGGGAGATGGTTGTCAACGCGGCGACTCTGGGGGATGAAAACCCTTCGGATGAAGTGACCGCGCTGGCGGAAGAACGCCTCGCCGCGCGGGTGAATAAAAATTGGGCAGAGTCGGATCGCCTGCGGGATAAAATTTCCGCGCTGGGGTGGACGGTGCAAGACTCGAAAGATGGATACAAATTAGTGAAATCATAAAAGTAGGTCACGCTTCAAGCGTGACCTACTTTGCAGAATCGGATACAATAAATTTGCAATTCTGAACAAGGAGCCTCCCATGCGCGCTGTAGACATCATCATCAAAAAACGGGACAAGATCGAACTCACCCGCGAAGAGATCGAATTTTTCATCAAAGGATTTGTGTCGGGCGACGTGCCTGATTATCAAGCGTCTTCATTTGCGATGGCGGTCATGCTCAACGGCATGACGCCGCGCGAGACCACCGACCTCACGCTGGCGATGGCGTATTCAGGCGACACGCTCGACCTGAGCGACGTGGTTGACCTCGCTGTGGATAAACATTCCTCCGGCGGCGTGGGCGATAAGACCAGCATCACGGTTCTTCCCACCGTGGCGGCATGCGGACTGCCCGTCGGCAAAATGTCGGGGCGCGGACTTGGTTTCAGCGGCGGCACGCTCGACAAACTCGAATCGATCCCCGGCTACCGCGTGGACTTATCCACCGAAGAATTTAAAAAACAACTCAAAGAGATCGGCGCGGTGTTGACCGGTCAATCCCTGGCGTTGGCTCCAGCCGATGGAAAACTGTACGCCTTGCGCGATGTGACGGGAACCGTCCCTTCGACGCCGCTGATCGCTTCATCTATTATGAGCAAGAAGATCGCCGCCGGAGCGCAAGCAATTGTGCTGGATGTGAAGGTGGGACTCGGCGCGTTCATGGCAACTCTCGATGAAGCGCGTGTGCTTGCAAAACTCATGATGGACATCGGCAAGCTGGCGGGGCGCGAAACAATTGCCCTGCTTTCCGATATGAACCAGCCGTTGGGTCATGCGGTGGGGAATTCGCTTGAAGTGGTTGAAGCGATTGAAGCCTTGAAAGGCGGGGGTCCGCATGACTTCCGCGAACATTGTTTGCATGTGTGCGCCCACTTGCTGGTGATCGGCAAACGCGCCAAAGATTTGGACGACGGGCGCGCCCAAGCCGAAAAAGCGATGGCGAACGGCTCTGCCCTCGAGAAATTCCGCTTGTTGGTGCAGGCGCAGGGCGGCGACGTGTCCTACGTGGACGACACCTCTAAGTTCCCGCGCGCGAAATATGTCGAGGTGGTGGAGTCGCCGATGGACGGGAGCCTCTCCCAAGTCCATGCGCGAAGCGTGGGCGAGGCGTCGGTCATCCTCGGCGGCGGCCGCGCGAAGAAGTCCGATGCGATCGATCACGCGGTCGGCATTGTCGTCCATCACAAGGTTGGCGATAAAGTTCAAAAGGGCGAACCGCTCTTCACCATCCACGCCGACGATGAGGCGAAACTGGCGGAGGCGCGCGAAATGACTCTCGCCGGCCATACATGTAGCGCAGATGACGTCCAGCCGTTGCCGTTGTTCTACAATTAAGGTGAGTTATAATAGCGGCAGGAGTTGACACTCATGGCGAAAATATCCCTGCGGGCATACAACCGCGAAATCGAAACCATGTTAGACCGCGGTCAGGTGGACGAGGTAGTGGCTCATTGTCTTCACATCCTGAAATCTCATCCAAAACATCTTGACACGTACCGCCTGCTCGGCAAGGCGTACCTCGAAATGAAAAAATACGGCGACGCTGTGGATATTTTCTCGCGCGTCCTCGTGTGCGCGCCGAGCGACTTTGTCTCGCATGTGGGCATGGGTATCATCCGCGATGAGGAGAATAAACTCGATGATGCCATCTGGCACATGGAGCGCGCTTTTGAAACCCAGCCCTCGAACGCCGCCGTGCAAAGCGAACTGCAACGACTGTATATGGCTCGAGGCGATTCGCCGTCTCCGCGCATTCGCATGACGCGCGGCGCGCTTGCCCAGATGTATGTGAAAGGGGAGTTGTACCCGCAAGCGATCTCTGAAATCAAAAGCGTGCTTGCCGAAGATCCCGGGCGCAGTGATATGAGCGCCCTGCTGGCAAAAGCCCATTACAAAAGCGGGCAAAAGACCGACGCCGCGGAAGCGGCTTCCTCCTTGTTGAGGCGGTATCCGTATTGTTACGATGCCAATGCCGTGCTCGTCGAAATTTTCAGCGCGGATAAACCCGACAACGTGCAAGCGTACCGTCAACGGGTGATTGAACTTGACCCCTACGCCGCGCATGTGAGCGGCTCGCTTTTCGATACCTCCAAAGCGCCCGACTCTGCCATCTCGATCGAGAAACTCGATTGGAGCGGCCAGCCTGTGGGGATGCCGGCCGATTGGCGCGAATCACGCGGGATCAGCCTGGAGCCGAAAGATGAACCTGAACCAACCTGGCTCTATAAAGGATTTGAGACGGAGACTCAAGTTCCGCCTCAACTCGCCAGTGCGGCTGTTTCACCATCGGACGACAATATCCCCGACTTTCTGAAGGATGCCGGTTGGGGTCAATCGACAGGCGAGTTCGATGAAAGTAAAGCGTCTCTCGTCAGCGAAGAGGAGACACTGCCTCCTACTGCCGCCGCCCCTCTGGCGGCTGGAGAAATGCCCGATTGGGTGAAGCAACTCAAACCGGCGGATGAATCGCCCGCGTCTGTCCCGGCGCAGGAGTCCGAATCCACGCCGGATTGGATGAATCGTATCGATCCCAGCATCCTGCCCGGGAAAGAATCGGCATCCTTTGATGAATCTCCAGATTGGATGAAAGACCTCGGTCAACCGGCGAACGCCTCAGGCTCTGCGTTTAGCGATGAGCCCGATTGGCTGAAACCGTTGGGCGGCACAGAGGCTAACGCCGCGCCGCAGTCCTCAGCCTCCGAACAACCCGATTGGCTGAAACCGCTGGGCGGCACAGAGGCTAACGCCGCGCCGCAGTCCTCAGCCTCCGAACAACCCGATTGGCTGAAATCATTTGGCGAAGAGCAACCAGCCGCACAACCCGCCGCAACCGAACAACCGGATTGGATGAAGTCGTTCGCTGAAGAAGAAAATGCCCAGCCTGCCGCGACTGAACAGCCGGACTGGATGAAATCGTTAGGCACCGAGAGTGTTAGTCAAACCACTGCGAGCGATCAACCGGATTGGTTAAAAAATATGGAAAGTGAGTCTGCCATGCCCGCTCCTGCCCAACCTGCCGAGGAACTCAACTTTCTCGATGGGGTGGGAGAGCAACCCACAGCGGTGGAAGGTCCGTCTGTTGCGGCGCCGATGGGCGCCGCTGGCTTGACGCCGCAGTCGGAAGATGATGCTTTTGCGTGGCTGGAAAGCCTGGCTGTCAAACAAGGCTCCACCGAGGGGTTATTGATGAAACCGGAGGAACGCTCCTCGGAAGAACCGGAATGGGTGAAGCAAGCGAAGGGGTTGACTGATGAGCCTCAGCCCGAAGCCAGTGTTCCGACGATGGCGGCGCCCGAAGTGACAGCCGAAGTACCCGCGCCTGCGGTGGAAGAGCCGGCAAAAGTTCCAAGCGCCGAAGACGATGCCTTCGCGTGGTTGGAGAGCCTCGCCGTCAAACAAGGTTCCACCGAAGGGTTGTTGATGAAACCCGAGGAACGTTCGGCGGAAGAGCCTGATTGGGTGAAACTAGCAAAGGAAACCGGTGAGTCTGCACCGGTGGAAATGCCTGTGGCGCAAGAGTCGCAATCTGCGGTGGATACGGGCATGTGGCTGAAGAGTCTGGACGAGGAAGCCCCGGCAAGCGAGCCGGTTGCCGAAAGTAAAGCCGATGAAACCGCCATGTGGTTGAAGAATCTGGACGCGGAAACCCCGGCAAGCGAGCCGGTTGCTGAAAGTAAAGCCGATGAAACCGCCATGTGGTTGAAGAATCTGGACGCGGAAACCCCGGCGAGCGAGCCGGTTGCTGAAAGTAAAGCCGACGAAACTGCCATGTGGCTGAAGAGCTTGGATGAGCCTAAATCTGAGCCGCTTTCCGGTTCGGGAGATGTTGATGTCTCGAGTTGGTTGCAAAATCTGGAAGAGTCGGAGACCACGCCCGAGCCTATGGTTGAACCCGCAACAGGTGACGATTTACCTTCATGGTTGCAAAGCGCTGGGGAGGGCGACTCTGCTGTGGCGGCAGAAACAGAACTCCCTGTGAGCGCGAGCGCAGACGAACAATGGCAGGGACAAGGCGAGCCGGTGGCTGAGTTGGAAGAGGCGCCGCGTCCCAATACCGGCAGTCTGCCCAGTTGGTTGAGCGGAGTCGATGAAGAAGACAAACAACCGCTGACCGGCGAACTCCCCTCTTGGTTGAGCGACGATAGCGGTGAGGCGATTGCCGAGCCGACGAAGATCGAACCGACACGCGCCGAGGAATGGCAACCCGCCGAAACACCGGCGCCGGTATCGTTTGAGGAGCCGAAGGAAGAACCGAAAGCGGAGCCGAAGCCCGCGCCGCGCAAACCCGCCGTAAAGAAGGCGGAGCCGCGCCCGGCAACGCCGGTATCCACCTATCAGGAACCTGTCACTCGCAAAGCGACGGGCATGTTGACCGCGCCCGTCGATATGACGCTGGGCAACGCGCGTAATGAACTCTCGCGCAGTAACATCCCTGGCGCGCTCGAGACGTATGCGAAGCTCATCAAGAAAGGCAAGTATCTCGATGAGGTGATCTTCGACCTGCGCGAGGCATTGTACCGTTACCCGGTCGAGGTGAGTATTTGGCAATCGTTGGGCGACGCGTATATGCGCGCCAACCGTTTGCAGGACGCGTTGGATTCGTATACGAAAGCGGAAGAGTTGTTGAGGTAAATTCTTATTAAACACAAAGGACACTAAGCCCACAAAGGAAAATCTTTTTTGTCTTAAGATTTTAAACCTTCGTGACCGTTGTGTCCTTTGTGGTTAAAAGGTTTTAATTCTTATATTGGAGGAATCTGTGGAACGTTCGCTCGTGTTAGTTAAACCCGATGGTGTGCAGCGCGGATTGGTCGGCGAGGTGATCGCCCGTTTTGAACGGCGCGGACTGCGACTGGTCGGCGCAAAATTTATGCAGGTGAGTTTGGATTTGGCGAAGCAACATTATGCCGAGCATGAAGGCAAGCCGTTCTATGACGGTTTGATCGCGTACATCACGTCCGCGCCGGTGATGGCGATGGTGTGGGAGGGACCGAACGCGGTCGCCGCGATTCGCCAGACGGTGGGTTCGACTAAGCCGGTCGAGGCGGCGCCCGGCACGATTCGTCACGACTTTGCGCTGGAGGTGGGGCGTAACCTCATCCACGCTTCGGATAAGCCCGAGACCGGCGTCCGCGAAACTGCGTTGTGGTTCAAGAACGATGAACTCGTGGATTGGACGAGGGATGTGGATCGGTGGGTGTTTGAGAAGTAGAAGAGCAGAGATTGGAGATTAGAGATTGGGGTGTGTGTAATTGGTAAGCCTGCCCTGAGCCTGTCGAAGGGTGGTAATTTGTACTTGGAGAATTAGAGAATTGGATATTCATCCCGCTGGCGAGAGTCGGCGGGATGTTTGTTTTTATGAGTCTGTTAGATTCCTCGGCGATGGAAATTTCCTGAGTTGCACGATCAATGTCCCTATGCCTGTTACGACCAAGCCGATAATTTCTTTGCTCGTGATGTTTTCTCCGATGAATAAGTAGGCAAGGATGGGAACCCAGATCATCATTGTCCCGCCGATGACGCTGGATTGGGTGGCGGTCAGCGTGCGGAGGGTGTGATTCCAAAGTGTGAAGGCGAAGGCGGTGTTTGCCAGCGCCAGCCAGAGGATGATGCCCCAGCCTTGCAGAGTCATCACCGGCGGCGCTTCGAGGGCAAAGCCCGCCACAAGTAATAGGATGGAGCCTGCGCCCATGCTGATGACTGTCACAAGAAGGGGATGATGCGCCTCCGCGCGGTTGATCTCCCTGCCCAGCACCGATGAAATCACATTTGTCGTCATGCCGGCCAGGCCGACGATCACGCCGACCATTTGAGTTTGCCGAATGGAGACCGGCAGGAAGTAGATCATCGCGCCGCTGATCGCCAGCAGGATGCCGCCCCATTGCAACCAGTTTGGTTTTTCGGAAAGCCAGAAAATACTCAACGTCGCCACGCCGATCGTGCTGAAACTCATCAGCAGGTTGGTCGTCACTGCGGGGAGGTAATCCAGCGTGACGAAGACCGCTCCCTGCGTGGCGGCGTACATGAGGATGCCGAGCAGGACTAGTCTTTGCCACATCCTTTTCGAGAGTTGCTTTACCTCATGTTTTGCCTCGCTGAAAAGTAAGAACACTGCCAGAATGAGGAAGGCGGTGAAATATCTCAACCCCGCAAACGTGACAGGCGGTATGTCCTTTAGCCCGATCTTGACAAACACCCAGGAGGTTGCCCAGAGGAATACGACGAATAACGCTTGAAAGACAGCGATGCGATGAGATTTCATTTTGGTGTTTTGAGACTCTCCAGTAATTTTACAAGCTCAGTGTTTAATGCGCTGTAGCCAGCGTCATTTACATGTAGAAGATCGCGCGCGTATCCGCTTTTCACGTCGCCTTCAGGGTTCGAAAGGATGCCCGCCGCGTCGAAAATGACGACGCCCTCGGCTTGGTAATTCAGAATGAAGCCGTTGACCCGGTCGATGGCTTCATAGACTTCGTCTGACCAGACGAGGCGACGCGCGAGCGGAACATTCCCAGACGTGGGAAAGACCGTTGTCAGAATGACAACCGAATCAAGCCCGCGCGATTTCTGGATGATCGCTTCGATGTTATTCTCGCACGCGGCGATGATTTCATCTTTTGAGTCGGGAAACAGCGGAATAGTTTTCAGGTCGTTCACGCAAACCTGGAGGATGATCGCATCGGGTTGCAGGGGTTGAATATGCTCCTCGAACCGGAGCAACACTTGCGCCGACGTTTGATTACCGATTCCTCGATTGATAAAAGCGTACTCGTCAGTCTGGGGAGCGAACCATTGCGCCGCTCGTGAATCGCCGTAGAAAACCACCGTTGGCTTGTCTCTGGCGGTCTGGTCCGTTGCTTCTTGAAAATATGACAGCCCGATGGGGTCGAGTTGCGAATTGTAGAGCAAGGCGTAATATTTTCGTAGTTCCCGATACAGAAAAACGTTGGTTGTGAGTAACCCGAGGATCAACATCAACAACAACCAGATCATGATAATTTTCATTCGATGCGTCACAGTCACCTTCTTGCGATGGATGCTCTCAAACTATCCAGCTACGCAACTATCAGACTACCCAACTACGAGACTACCCAACCGCCCTCCACCACTGCTCCACAAGGGACGGCGTCCCGTACCATAAATTGCCTTTCAAGCCAAAATGATGCGCGCCCTCCAGCACGATCTGCTCGGACCCTTTCAGCAAAGCGGACTCGATCGGCACGAACCCGTCGCCCCATGCGGAGCCGTCTCCGCATAGGCGTTTGTAGACGCCATAGAGTCGACGCTCCGCAGAGGAACCCTCGCGCTTGCCTTGCAGGGATTTCCCCGCCACCGAAATATATTTCACCTGCGGCGCGAAGAACGCATCGGGGTACATGGCATTGACCCGGTTGCGCAACCTGCCGCCGCGATGGTTGTAATGCGGACTTCCCAACGTGACCAGCGTATCCACCCATTGCGCGCCGTTGAACGCGCGCCCGCTAAAAGGCTTTGCGCCGAGGTACAGCCGCGCCATCACTCCGCCCGAGCTGTGACCGACAACTGTCACTTTGCCGGTGACGGAAAACTTCACCGCCTCGCGCGCCGCCTCATCCAATTTGCGGATGACGAGCGCCCAGCCCGCGGCAGTGACCGTCGTCAGCCAATGATGCGTGCGCGCCTGCGCAATGAAGACTCGTTGCCCGCTGACGCGCGCGATCTCCGCCGCCATCCCCGCGTAGATGGCGGGAACGCTGAGGAAGCCGCCGAGAAAAACTACAGGCTGTGGATTCACTTGCTATCGCGAATCAGCTTCAATCGCTTGGCGAAGCGGTAGATGCCGCGTCCCATGCCGGTCAGTTGCACCGTCTCGCCGATATCCGCGCCAAATCCGCGCCGCCTCAAGTCGAGGTATTGTTTGATCTCGGGGATCATCGAAAAAAGAAAGATCAAATTGGCGGCAAGACCGTACCACACATACGCCATCTCGTGCGTGCGGAACCAAAGCCAGATCACCAACAACCACAAGCCGGAGAGATACGCCACGAGCAAATCGCGGATCACGATGATGCCCAACAGCATCCCGCCGAAGAAGGTGACGAACGTGCCAACCCAGTCTACGGTGAACATGGCGCCGTACACGGCGGTCAATCCGCGCCCGCCTTTGAAGCGATACCACACGGGCCACACGTGACCGACCATACCCCCCAGCGCGGTGACGAGGAAATAAAATTCGCCGGGATATTGCGTTTTGAAATACAGCGTGGGCAGAGCCACTTTGAGCATATCGAGCATGGCGGTGAGGAACCCGAGTTTCGGACCTCCCTGCATCGAAAGCGTGGTCGCGCTCGTCACGCCCACTTGGAATTTCTCGTCGGTGTTTTGAATGCTGAGCCTCACATTCGAGGGGTCGATGCCCGGCGCAAAGAGCCGCGCCACCACGCGCGCAAACGAGACCGAGCCAAAGAGATAGCCGATCCCCGCCGCTATCAAGACCAAACTTGTATTCATGGTTGAGCCTCCTGATTCAAATATACGCGCCCTTGCGCGCCATCCACAAGAATCCATTCGCCTTCGCGCGCGCGTTGCGTGGCGCGCTTCACGCTGACCACGGCTGGCAAGCCGTATTCGCGCGCCACGATGGCGGTGTGCGAAAGTTGCCCGCCCGTTTCTGCCACAATGCCGCCGATGCCGGCCAGCAGGGGTGTCCAGCCCACATCGGTGAAGGGCACCACGAGAATATCTTCGCGGCTTAGGTCCTGGGGCGCATGCGCCGGGTCGCGCACGATCCGCGCCCGCCCGAGCGCCACGCCCGCGCTCCCGCTGATGCCGGTTAACACATCGGATGATTCGCCCTCGACTGTTTCACCGCGCCGGACCGATACGCCCCCGCGAATAACCTCCGGCGGATCGAACTCCGCGTCTCTCGCCAATTCAAACTGCCTCGCCGCCACCAGCCGATTCGCCTCCTCCTCGTTCATCCCCTCGCGGGCAAGCCTCAGCGCTTCCTCGTGGCTGAGGAAGAAAATATCGTCACGCGCCCGGAGTTTTCCTCGCATGACCAATTGTTCCGCCAGGGCGAGATACACGCGCCGCATGAGATGCGCGTCCTCCGAGATCAACTGGCTGGCGCGTTCGCGCAGATCGATGTACTTCAGCGTTGCGGCGTGCAGGCGCTCGAAACGCCTGCGCTGAACCGCCGTGAGATGCGATTTCACTTTTTTGAGCGCGAACGCCTGCCGTTCCGCCGTATTGGTAAAGGTGGGGTTGGGCTGGTTGGCAAGCCTGCCCACCATCTGCCACAACATCGACGGCGTTTCGCGCCAGGAGGGCAGTGAAAAATCGGTGCCGTTCGCGCTGAGGAAACCAAACCGCGCTTTGAAATTTTCCATGGCGGCAAGCAGGCGTTTGCCATCCTCGTTCCTGTTCAGCGATGCTTGAATCGCGGCGGTCTCGCCGGCGGCAATGATTTGTTTTTCATGGCTGTCCAAAGCGCGGACGAGGTTCGCCATGTCCAGCAAGGCTTGGTTTGCGCCAAGCGCATGAGATGGCGACGAGCCGTTCAACAAGTCGCCGGGCGACACCTCCGGCGCGTTGCGCTGAACCATCCTTCCCAGCATGCGGTTGCGCACGCTCATATTCAACGCTGTGATGAACACATTCCACTGCGCTTCTTTATGATACCTCTTCAACTGCTCGAGCGCGGCTAGCAATTCTTCGATCCCCAGCGCGGAGGTTTCCAACCGGCGGAACGGCTCGAGTTCCGTATGGCGGCGCGAGATGAACGTCTCGGCGCTGGGCGCGATGCGGCTGTTCCGCCACACGAAACGGATCAAACGGATTTTTTCAGGGAGGTTGTTAAAAGAGAAGAATGATCTGCGCGCGTTGGTTGGCTTCTCGCCGCGCGTGACAGTCTCGAAGAAGTTGGCGGGCAAGCCAATCTTTTCGCAGGCTTTGCCGAGCACGGTCACGTTGGCGTACACCCGCGAGTTGATGCGCCGCACCAGTTTGGACGTATCCACCCTGCCTTTGCCCAGCAGTTCATCGAAGATGCGTGTGAAGACATTGTCCACCATGGCGGTTGTGGTGGTGGACCACACCAGCGGTTTGACCAACCCCGGCACCATTTCAGAAACGAACCGGTTGGAGTACGTGTCGCGGTCTTGAAGCGTGGTGATCGGGCGGGCTTGCAAAAGAAGAAAATCGCGCCCATCCCATGCCCATTCCACATCTTGGGGCGAGCCGGCTTTCACCCCCACCTGCCGAACGATATGCGCAAATTCGACTGCCTGCTCCTCGGTCAGCGAGGGAGCGTCCGCCGAATGTGTCAGCGAGTCGATGATTCGATCCTCCGCCGAAACGACCCAGCGATCCGGGTTCACCATGCCAGAGGCGACCACATCGCCCAACCCGCGCACTGCTTCGATAACGACCAGGTCCTCGCCGGAGATCGGGTCGGCGGAAAATGCCACACCTGCCGCGCGCGCCTCCACCATCCGTTGCACCACGACCGCCATCGAAACATCGAAGATGCCGTTGTGTTGTTTGATGTATTCGCTGACGCGCGGGTTCAACATCGACGCCCAACACGCGCGGACGGTTTTCACAACCTCGTCCGCGCCTGCGATATTGAGATGCGTATCCAGTTGACCGGCGAACGAAGCCTCGGCGCCATCTTCCCCGACCATCGAAGAACGGACGGCGACGCGCCCGCCAAGTTTTTTATACGCCGCGCGAATTGTCGCGTCGATTTCGGGTTGAAGCGCCGCGCTCCCGAATTGACCGTCCAGAAAGGCTGCGGTGGTGACGATGAAGCCCGGCGCGGTGCGGAATCCCTGCTGGGCGATCCATAATAAACTCAGCCCTTTGCCGCCCACGTCTGACTTGGCGGCTTGACTCTCAGCATCCAGCGGGGTGATATACGATTTCATTCGAATTGAATCGCCTCGATGATTCGTAATCGCGCCGCGCGCGCCGCGGGGAGGATCGCCGCCAATTGCGAGACGAACAACGTGATGATCAGGCTCACAACGATTCCCTGTGTGGGGAGGATGTAGGTCAGGTCGTAGCCCGCGGTGGAATTCACGGTCGAGATCACCACCCGCGATTGGAACAAGCCGAAGAGCAACCCCAGTCCGCCGCCGATCACGCCGATGAGCAGGGCTTCGGCAAGGATCATCTTGATCATCTGCCAGCGCGTCATACCAAGACTGCGCAACATGCCGAGTTCGCGCGTGCGTTCGAGCACGTTCATGGTCATGGTGTTCACCACGCCCAGCGACGCGACGATCATGGCGATGAACGCCAACACATCGAACAGACTGCTGGTTTGCCCGATCAGGTTTAGCGCGCTGGATTTCAGCGTCTGGTTCGATTGGATGGTCAGGTTGCGGCGCTTGCCGTAGAGTTTGTCGATCTGTTGTTGCACGGCGGTTTCGTCGGCGTCTGTCTCCACTTGCACAAGATACGCGCTGGCGTCGTTGACCTGGAAGTATCGTTTCAAGTCGCGCCAACTGCCTTGCACGACCATGCCGCGATTGTAATAATCCACCACGATGGCGGCAATTTTGAATTTTCGTTCGCCGCGCCTTGTTTTCAGCGTGAGTGTATCGCCCTGCTTCAATCCGTATTTTTCGGCGAGCACGCTTGAAATGAAAATGGTATCCCCGCCGGCAAGTTGGGCAAGGAAGTCGGCCGGCTCGCCTACGCTGTCGGTGAACGCGAACGAGGTGACCTGCGAATACGACGCGGGGTCGACGGCGGTGAGGGCAAGCGGCTCAGTTTCCCCGTCGGGTTTGACGCGCTTGATGTCGAGGTAGCGGATGGGAGTCACCGCGTCTACCCCGGGGACGGCGGCTAACTTCGCCTGTAGATCGTTCCGCATGGGGATGGAGGAGAACACGAAGAGGTCGCCGCCGATATACACGTCGATCCAACTGCGGATGTCGCGGTCGAAGGCGATGGTCACCGCGCGGATGCTGAGGATCATTGCCACGCCGATCATCAGCGCGGCGACGGTGAGCGCGGTGCGCCAGCGCGAACGCTCGATGTTGCGGCTTCCCAGTTGCCCCTCGCGCCCATACATGCGACGGACTGTGGCGCGCGTGAAGCGTTCCCATAAACCAACCGAGGCGGGGATGAGCAACGCGCCGCCGAACATCATGCCGAGCACCGCCATGTTGTTGATGCGGCTTCCAAACGGTTCGGGGATGGGGAGCAGAAAGATCACGATGAGCGAGATAAGCATGAAGGCGGCGCCCACTCGCAGTCCGCGTTGGATGGCTGTGGTGTCGTCGCTGTTGCCGCGGATACGCAACGCCTCAAGCGGAGAGATGCGCCCCGCCTGCCACGCGGGGATGACCGTTGCCAAGAGCGTGACGATCATGCCGATGCCCGCGCTGGTGACCAGCGCCGAAGCGGGGATGGCGACATCGCTCACATCTTGCGCGAGGAAAACTTCGGTCACGCGGATCAACCCTCGCGCGAGTAAAATTCCCAAACCGATGCCGATGGCAGAGCCTGCGATGGAGAGCGTGACCGCCTCCAGCAGGATCTGTTTCATCACTTGCCAGCGGGTCATGCCGAGCGTGCGCAACATGCCGATCTCGCGCGTGCGTTCGATGACGGTCATCGAAAAGGCGTTGTAGATCAGGAATGCCCCCGCAAAGATGGCGATGATGCTGAAAATGTTCAAGCCGGTTTGATATCCGCTCACCATTTGCGAGACGCGCTTGCCTTGCGTGGCGGGGAAGATCACTGAATATTGCACGCCGATGCGGTCTTGCAGGGCGGTTTTCAGCGTGTCCAGTTCCTGCGGCGAGCGGTTTTCCTCTGCGGCGAGGATATCCACCTGGTCGAGTTCGTTGGGGCGTTCGAAGATTTTTTGCGCCGTGTCGAGCGGAACGACTCCGAATGCGCCGTTATTCAGCTGTCCCGGTCCCTCGCGCGAGATCAAGCCGATGATCTTCAAGCGGGCGCTCCCCGCCGGTGTGCGGATGGTGACGCTCTTCCCCAACTGTAGGTTGTTCTCTTCGGCGAACTCGCGCGCCAGCACGATGTGAAATTCGTTGAGGTCTTCGGTGAGGAACGTGCCTGCTTCGAGTTTGTAATCGCGCACCAGCGTGTCTTTTGCCGGGTCGATGCCGTATACCAGCAGTCCGCCCGGCACAATGCCGAAGAAACTGACATTGAATTCATTGCGTTGGGAATCGTCGGCGAGCAGGGTCTGCGATTGGATAAGCGGCACGGCGGCAGACACGCCCGCAACCGATTCGATACGATACAAAATCCCCTCGTCGAATCCGCCCAGGGTTAGGTCGGCGTTGGTGACCACCAGGTTGGTTCTGCCGGAGGATTCGCTGAATAACCGCGTGATGGCGGCAAGCGTGCTTCGGTTGGTGATGTTGATGCTAAGGATCACTGCCACGCCAAGCACAATGCCAAAGGTGGTGAGCAGTGTGCGCAGGGGGCGGGCAATCAACGAGCGGATCGCCAGCAGGATGTTTTGTATCATGTTGGTTTCTCTGCGGCAAGAACCTGATTTCGCGATCTATTGATTCTGTGAAGCGATTGTTTTGCTTGATTCTGATCCGCGCTTCTTTTCGGACGCGAGGTTAATTCTGCTCTGGGAGGTTTTCCATCGTTTTGAGAATCGCGCTCAGGCGCTCAGCCACTTTCACCGCCTTCTTGAAGCGGAGTTCTTTAGCGATGAGTCCATCTCGCAGGAAGACTGCCCGATCGGCGTATGCCGCGGCGCGCGGATCGTGTGTGACGACGATGGTCGTTTGCTGGAGTTCGTCGCATGATCGGCGCAGAAGTTCCATGATGGCTGTGCTGTTCTTTGAATCGAGGTTGCCTGTCGGCTCGTCTGCCAGCACGATGGAGGGTTGTGTGACCAGCGCGCGGGCAATTGCCACGCGTTGTTGTTCGCCTCCTGAAAGTTGATCGGGCTTGTGGTGGCGCCGTCCCTCCAGCCCCACGTGTCGAAGTAGCGTGGTGATTTGCTCTTGATAAGCGTTCAGATCTTTGCCGTCGATGGTAAGAGGCAGAGCCACGTTCTCCTCAGTGGACAAGGTGGGCAACAAGTTGAAGAATTGGAAGATGAAACCGATGTTGCGGCGTCGGACGAGCGTCACTTTGTCGTCGTCGAGCAGGGAGAGTTGCATGCCCGCGAGAGTCACTTCGCCGTCGGTGGGGCGGTCGAGTCCGCCGATGAGATGCAGGAGCGTGGATTTGCCGCTCCCGCTCCTGCCCATGAGCGCGACGAACTCGCCTTTTTCGATGGCGAAATCCACGCCTGCCAGGGCATGAACGGTATGCTCGCCCAGTTGGAAAATTTTTCGCAGGGCTTTCGCTTCAAGGATCGGCATGGTTTATAAACCGAGTTCGGCGGTGGATAGGTCAGAGTCGGCGGAGAGGCGCCCAACGCGTTGTCCGAACCCGATCACGTCCACACGCGCGAGCGCGTAGATGGAAACTACAAGCCCGACGGCTTCCAATAGGAAGATCAAGCCGTAGGTGGTGGTTGCCGAACCTGTGAGGGAGAGGAATACGTCGCGGAAAATGCCGCCTAGGGCGATGCCAACTCCACGAGAGAGGAGAACGCAGATCGTCCACAAGCCGAGGTACATTCCCGCTTCCGAGTCGGAGGTCATGGCGACGAGCAGGCTGAATGCGCCGAAGGTGTATAAACCAAACCCGGCGCCGAAGATCAGCAGTGACAGTTGCAATACGCGCAGTTGCGCGCCAAACGCGGCGAGCGCCAGAATGCCCATTCCTGCCGCCATGATTCCCAGCCCGATCTTGGTCAGGCGCGTATTTTTTTCCGCGGCTCGCTTGCGGAAGCGGACTGCGCATCCGATCAGAAAGATCACGGTAGCGGTTTGCCAATAAGCGGAGTAGCGCGTGGTCTGTTCGATATCCTGCCCGAGCACGTGCGCGCCGAAGGGTTCGAGGATCGCCTCCTGCATCCATGCGGCTAGGGTGGCAATGGCAAGGAAGACGAAGAAGCGGCGCGTGTCCACATCCTGCCAGATTGCGCGGAGCGCTTTGCCGAAGTGGAGGGTGGATTCCGCGTTGCCCGCGCGGGGGTTGGCGAACCTGCGTTCGATTCCGGCAACAGCGAAGAACCAGAAGAACGCGCTGATCGCCATGACCGCCAGGGATACCGACCAGAACGTTTCGATGCTGAATTCACGCATGGCTCTGCCGAGGCTGATCGCCGCGATCGGGAACATGATAATCAGCGCCGTTTCGATCACGCTGACCGCGAACCCCTGTCGTTGTTTGGGAACAGAATCTCTTACGAGGGCAAGGAAGTTTCCGCCGGAGAGCAACGTGCCGGTGCCGTACATTAGGAAGCAGGCGATGGCGATCAGCCAGCCGCTTGGATCGTTGCGATCGGCGACGAAGCGCGACAGGCTGAGAGGCAACAACGGATAGGAAAGGACGATCAATAGTCGTCCGCCCCAGACATACGGCGTGCGATGGAATCCCAGCCATGGGCGCGTGTCGGACCAATAACCAGCCAGCAGGCTGAGGGGCGCGAGCAGGTAGCGCAGGGCGATCAACAATCCCACCGGCGCGGCGTTCAGCCCCAATTCGTTGATCATAATGCGGTTCCATACGCTGGTGACGAGGATATCTCCCAATGCGGAGCCGATTTGAAACGTTGATAACCGCAAGAGGCGCGCGAATCGATATGTCGCTTCGGCTGACCCTGTCTGCGCCGCCACCTTGGAGGAGGTTGTGCTCATGGGATGTTCATGCGTTTAGCGCATGTCGCGTTCGTGACCGTAGACTTTATGGCTGGGGCGTCGCACAAGAAGTTCCGCCTTGCCCCAGTTGGTCACTTGCCTGAACACATCACTCTGCACGAAGGAACTGAAGGCATCCTTCGACGACCATTCTGAAATGATCGCGTACGAGTTTGGTTCGCGCACGCGGTGGTACAGGTAGCTGTTCACGTGTTCAGGGGTTTTTGACAGCAGGTCGAGAATTTTATCCACTGCCTCTTCGAATATCTTTTCCTTGCCGAGGATCACATCGTAGTAAAGACCAACGGTAACCATGGGGTTGCATCTCCTTTTGAAAAAATATTGTCGGGCGCTTAAATTTTATGCAGAAATCCGATAACTCACAAGAAGATTATCAGATTTTGTAACCTATTTTCATCGTGAAGGATTTGTCTTTTTAGCGCGAGGCTTGAATTTCGACGAACGCGCTCATTCCCCATCGCAACTGTTCGGGGATTTCGTCTAACGAAATCGTAACATTGAAATACACGCCGGACCCCGGGGCATTCTTCAAGGAGACGTTGGATACTTTGCCGTTCACTTCCGTATTGGGCAGCGCGTCAAACGTGACGCTGACCGGGTCGCCCATTTGGACGCGCGCGGCATCCACCTCGTTGAGGTCTGTGGTTTGCACCTGCAGTGTTGTAAGATCGGCGATCAACACCACGGGCGCGCCCGGTGAAACCATCTCGCCGGTGTTTACGTAGGTTTCCACCACCACGCCGTCGAAGGGGGCGAATAATTTGGACTGGTTCAAGACCGCCTCGATGGCTTCGATGCGGGTTTGCGCGGCGATCACATCGGGAGAGTCTTTGATGTTGGTCAGGCGGTCCAGAGCGCGTTGCGCGTCGTCGAGCAGTCCTTTCTTGAGCACAAGGTCTTCTTCGGCTTTGGCGATCGTTTCCTTATCCGCGTAGCCCTGATATTCTTTTGTGACGGGCACCTCCACCTTGCCGAACGGGGTGTCTTCCACCTTGGTTGTGACCTCGGTGATCGTGATGGGGTCGTTCAACGAGTCGCGGTAGTCGAAGGCTTTGTCGTATGCTGTCTGCGCGGCGCGGAGGGCAATGGTCGCTTGCGCCAACGCGGTTTCAGAGGCGAGTAAATTGTCAAGCGATTGTTGCGCAAGGAGGAGGTCCGCTTGCGCGTTGATGATGTTTTGCGGCAGGGCATTTTCCGGCATCGAGGCGAGGAGTTCGCCTTTCTTGACGGAATCGCCCACGCGGACCTTGATATCCACAGTTTGCGCGCCGACCATGAAGGCAAGGCTTGCCCATTTTTCAGCCACCACTTCAGCCGAGGATGTGAGCAGGCTGTCGTCTACTGGAATGATGGGCGCTGACGCTGTGGCAGAGGGGTCTTCTCCTTGCGGCGCGTTGCATCCAGCCAGCCCGATTGAAAGGATCAATATGACGGACGTGAGTGTCGAGAATCGTTTGTTCATGGATCGGTTTTCCAGTCGCAAAAGTAGGATTGTGCCGCGCGTTACCGCGCTCTTAACAACACCTTGCCGTCGCTCCACAGTTCTTCAAGGTCGTAATATTCGCGCTGGTCGGGCGAGAAAAGATGCACCACCACATCGCCGTAATCCATCACGAGCCAGCCTTCCTGCGAGCGCCCGTCGATGCGGCCCTTTTTCTTATAATCCGATTTGGTCGCTTCGAGCACGCCTTTGGCAAGCGCGTCTAACATGCGGTCGCTGGTGCCGTTGCATAGAACAAAATAATCTGTGAACGATGCGATACCTTTGATGTCGAGAAGTAAAATATCCTCGCCCTTTTTATCCTCAAGGGCTTCGATGATCTTGCGCGCAAGTTCGAGTGTGTTCAGGTTTCACCTCTTTAAAGTGTGTCGCTTTAAGCCGCAGGGAAGGCTCTCCGCTTTATGAAGGGGGATGCTTCGCTTCGCTCAATAAGACACCGCGTAGCGGCGCGGAGAAAAGTTTTGTGTATACCGCGCCGGTTGGTTTTAGTTCGCTTTTGAATAGATATACTGAGTCTACCCTTGCAGTGCCGAGTACGTCAATTGTGGCCGCTTCGAGCAGGCGAGTGGTTTGGTTACGGTCTGCCGAGGATGCGTCCGCTTTGACGCGGGCAACTGTGAGATGCGGGGAAAAGGCGCGAGGCTCGGGCGCGAATCCCAGATGGGCGCAGGCAGACTCTACTTCCCGAAATACCGCGTCCAACTCTGTGGAGGCTTGGGCGCCCACCCACAAGATGCGCGCCCGTTTGAAATTGGGAAAGGAACCGAAGCCGCCTATTTGGATATCAAAGGCTGGGATGGAGTCTACCGAGGCGCAGATCGCCCGCGCCAGTTCGTCCACGTTGGCAGGGGAAATGTCTCCAAGAAATTTTAGGGTGAGGTGGATGTTTTCGGCTGGCGTCCAGCGGATGTGTTGACCGAGTTCGTTGCGGAGCGGGGAAGTTGCCTGCCAGATAGCGAGTTGTATTGCGCGGGGGATTTCAATGGCGAGGAAGGCGCGGAGCAAACTCATACAGTTATTCGCCAATGGCGCGGGTCACTGCTTCTTTCAATTCCAGGAACCCGACCGGTTTCGTCAGGTAGATCTTGGCTCCGGCTTCCATGCCGCGTTTGATGTCGGCGGGGGTGCCTTTGGCTGACACGACTACAACAGGTATGTTCGTCAGGGCGGGGTCGTGATGCATGTGATGGAGAATATCAAGCCCGGAGATGCCGGGCATCATGATATCGAGGATGATGAGATCGGGCTTCTCGGAGGAGATCAAATCGATGGCGGGCGCGCTGTTCGAGACTTTTAACACGCGAAAGCCGCTGACGCGCATCATCTCGGCAAATAGTTCGGCGGCGTCGCCTTCATCTTCGAGTATTAATACGGTTTTGTTCGTCATGTGGAGGTAACGATAGCACAGGGAAAGTAATTGTGCAAGAGGGTGTAAGAATTTGGCTCATGCTCCATTCTAGGAACTACAATCACACGGAGGACCCAATGAGCGAATTGACAGAATTTCGGAAAGAAAAAGATGAATTCTTTGCGCGGCATCCGCAAAGCCCGCTGACCCCGGAACAAAAAAACGATTTTCACGGACTGAATTATTTTGAAGAGAATGCCGCCTTACGGCTTGAGGTGAAGGTGGAGCGTTTTTCCGAACCGACTCCGATGGTGATGCAGACTTCCACCGGTGGGGCGCAAGAGTATGTCCGCTATGGGCGCTTCAAATTTCAAGCAGACGGGCAGGATGCCGAACTTACGATCTATCAGGCGAGTTATGGTTTTTTTCTGCCATTCGTCGATTCGCTCGCAGGGACGGAAACCTACCCAGCCGGGCGTTATCTTGAGCCTGAGCCGTTGCCCGGCGATCGCTTCCTGGTTGATTTCAACATTGCCTATAACCCGTATTGCGCCTATAACGAGATGTGGTCGTGCCCAATCACGCCGGGCGAGAATCGACTGAAGGCGCCGATCCGCGCGGGGGAAAAATTGTTCCACCCATAATTATCTTGCACAATGCTTTTGGGACATAGACCCTTGCGTCGCCCGCAAGGTCAGGTGAAAACGCTGATTTCGCTGATCTACAAGAAAGAAAAAATCTGCGTTTTCAGCGTGAATCAGCGTCCCGTTTTGGTAGTGTAGGGTAATCAAGTTCCACCCATAAAAATCGACAGTTGACTATCCCTGGACAAATCAAAACCGACAGGCGCGCGCCTGTCGGTTTAGTTTTCTTCAGTCTTCTTTACCACGTCGAGCAGCGTTTCGTATTCTTCACAGCAATCGGGGCATAGGTCGAGGTGGTCGCGGATGAGAGGCATGAGGCGCGCGGCGTCTTGGCTGTGCGCTTCCTGCTCCACGTATTCATCCAATTGAGCGTAGATTTCATCGCAGGTGAGTTCTTCTGCTGGCAGATTTTCCAGCACGCGGAGAAAGCCGAGCACAGCCTCGTGGGGGAGTTCCTGTTTCTTGCCCAGGTTGGCGCGGACGCGGTTGACAAGGTCTTTGATGTTCATGGTTCCGATTGGTTTGACGGTTGGGCTTGAGGCTATCTTACTTTTGCTCGAAAAGGGCAAGGACTTCGTGCGGGGCGATGTCTTCCATCGAGAGTCGGCTTTTGAGGCGGACGCGCGCGTCGTGCAAAAGTTTGTACAGGGCGTTGCGGTTGGTCTTGAGTTTTTTTGCCGCGTCTTCCATTGGCATGTCGCGCACGCCTAGCAGGATGAGCGCCTCGCGCTGACGGTCGGTTAGTTCTTCCTCGATAATACGCCGGACATGGGTCAACATATCCGCGCGTTCCGCCGAAGTTTCGGGCCCGGCGTGGGTGTCTGCGAGCAGTCCGGGCGGGGGAGGAACGTCTTCATTTTCCGTAAGTTCATCCAACGATGAATCGCGCCAGCGTTTGCGCCGCAGTTCAGTCAGGGCGATCCGCACGGCGATCTTGTGCACCCACGTGGTGAATTGACTGCGTCCCTCGAAGGTGCCGAGTTGGTCGAGCACGCGCAGGAGGGTCTCTTGTGTGACTTCCTCCACGAGGGCATTAAATTGTGGTTGGTCGGGAGACAGCCAGCGCGACAGGGCGTAGGGCAAGCCTTTTTGAATCACCGCGCGCAGATCTTCGAGAGCGGTTTCGCGTTCCAATCCCGATGCCCTGAGTTCTGCGAGCCATTGTTCATTCGTCCGTGAGGTCATGATCGAAAATTATAAAGCAAGTTTGAGTTGTTTTGTCGCATTTCTTACTACTCTCTTATACATTAGGACTGACGCAGTTGAACCTGTTGCGCGCCAACTGCGTAAGTCCTGTACAAAACAAAAAACGAGTCAAACCGACTCGTTTTTTGTTTTGTGGGCGCTAAGGGACTCGAACCCCTGGCCTCATCTGTGTGATAGATGCGCTCTAACCAACTGAGCTAAGCGCCCCTTTCTTGTTGCGGGTGACGGCATTATAGCCGAGATAAAGTTCTTCGGCAAGACGCTATTTGCATACTCGCTCGTGTGTGGTTCCTCCATTATGGCGGCGGCAACACATCCCACGGGTTGACCCAGGATGAGATGGCGCGGATCTCAAAATGCAGGTGTGAACCGCTTGACCGCCCTGTGTTGCCGATGATGCCGATCAGGTCTCCCTGTCCGACGCTTTGTCCGCACACCACGCTGATTCCGCTGAGGTGCGCATAGAGCGATTGGAAGTTATTCCCATGATCCACCATGATCATATTGCCGTACCCGTAGTTGTTCCAGCCCGCATACACGATCACGCCGGCGTCTGTGGCGTATGCGCCTTCGCCCTCATTGCCGGCGATGTCGATACCCCAGTGATTTGTGCCGGGCGAATAATCGAAACCGGAGCGGGCGTGCTGGCTTGCGGGCCAAACGAATGTTCCAAAGCCCACTGCGCCTCCGGTCACCGGTTCGCATGCGCCGGGTCCCAACACGCGCGCCGAAGCGGGGTTTTCGCGCGTCACCCCGAGCGGGGCGCTCCATGAAATGAACTCGCGTTTTCCGCCCGGAACGATCAGCCAGGTGCCCGGGGCAATGTTGGGAGCGGCGAAGTCGCCAACGGTGGCGGGATCCAACTCGTTCGGCGCGTAATTGATGATGTCTTCCGGGGTCACGCCATAATATTTTGCCACGCCGTTCAACCCCTCGCCTTGTTGCCATTCATGATACGTTCCATTGACGGGGAGGATACTCAATTCCTGCCCGGGCTTCAACGAGTGCGGGTTATCGAGTAAGGTGTAATAGTTGCTCCATAGAACGGTTTGCGGTTCCAGCCCGTAATTTTGGGCAATGCCAAAGATCGTATCGCCTTCGACAACCGTATATTCGATCACCTTCTCGCGCGGACGCGAGGGGATCGTGGTATGCACTTGCGCAAGGCGCGGAACTCCGCCGAATGAATTTTCCCCGCCGATGGATTCGATTCCCGCCACGATGACAGGCGCCTCAGTTGCCTGAGAGAGCGCCTCAGCCCCGGCGGGAACGTTCTGCGCGAAGAAGCCCCGCGCGAGCCAGATGACTGCGCCGATCAACGCGATCGACAACATCAGCGTTCCGATGCGAAAGAACGATTCACCCAGCCCAATGCCGACCAGTGTTTCAGTAATGCGCGCGAACACCCCGCGCTTTTCGTTATTGCTCATAGACGTATGCTCAAAATTATCATAACACGTTCAAAAAATTGAAGTCAACCACGCCGCTCGAACGCTAACCTGACGTTAAGCCGCCGACCTGCGCGCGGCGGGGAAAAACAGCTGAATCCCGCCCAAACCGAATAAGCACACCACTCCGCAGACCATGGCGGTGACTGGAAGCGAAAGGTTTTGCGTCATCCAGCCGATCAGCAAACTCCCGAACGGCGCGATGCCCTGAAACGACCATAAGTACACGCTATACACGCGCCCGCGCAAATCATTTGCCACTTGTGTTTGGAGCAGGGTATTCATGGTGGCAAATTGAGTCACGCCGCCCCAGCCCATGAGCGCTACCAGCGCGACTGCAAACCAAAACCGATTCAAAAATGCGATGCCCAACAATCCGACAATGAAAGCCGCTTCTCCCATAACGAGCCGCGCTCCCCTCTGTTGCGCGGAATTGTTGAACGCGATCGACAAAGCCGCCGTGAGCGCGCCAGACCCCAGCGCGAGATACAACGCGCTATTGCGGGCATCCACAATGGATTTGGTGTCGCCGACCTGCGCAAGAACATCTTTTGCCAGCACGGGAATCTGTTGCATGACCGGCATTCCGAAAAGTCCCAGTATGGCGGCGAGCAAAATGATTGCCGCGATATTGCGATGCGCGAGAATGTACCTGCCTCCATCCAGAAAATCACGGGCAATCGATTGATTCGACGGAGTCGGTTCCACTCTGTGCATCAACCGAACCGAAAACAAACTGATGAGTATCGCCCCGAAACTCAAGGCGTTCAACAAGAAGATCCACCCTTCTCCGTTTGAGGGCAGAATCAAGAGCAAGGGCGCCGCCAGGGCAGGACCAAGCACACGCGACATGTTGAAAGCCGTCGATTGCAACGCGATGGCATTGGGCAAAAGGTCCCCGCCAACCAGTTCGATCAGCATGGATTGCCGCGCAGTGATCTCGAAAGTGGTGGCGATTCCCAAGACCATCGAAAGAACAATGATATGCCAGATTTGGATTCTTCCGGTCAGGGTAAGAACAGCCAGAACGAGAGTCTCGATCATCATCACTGCCTGCAGAATCATGACCGCTTTACGTTTATCCCACCGTTCGACTAACACGCCGGAAGGAAATGCCAGAAAAAAAGTAGGCAGGGCGAATGCAAACCCGATCACGCCCAAATCGAGAGGGCGCCCGCTGAGGCGATAAGCGAGAAGAGGCTGGGCAGTGTTCTGCATGGATGTTCCCACCAGCGAGAGCAAATGTCCCAGCCAGAAAATCGCAAAGTCGCGCGAGGTCAGCGCCGGGAATCGCCCGGCGAGCGATAATCGAATTTGATGAATCATAACGCGGATCGCACAGCGAAATTCATTTTGCGCCCTTGCCGCGCTCGTCGGGGCGAAGGAATGAACTGTGAGAACTCCCTATAAAATTTCGGACTCCTCCGCGGCAGAGGCTCTTTTACCGCGCCTTTCCGAAGCGCGCTTACAGGCTACTTTGCCGGCGCGACCAGTTCGGGCTTATCGTTCGACGCCTTGTTGACCAGCGCGCTGACCGGGTATGCATCCATCATCTCGGCGGGGAAAGGTTTGATGATGGGAAGCAGTTGGTCGGGCGTTTGCGGCGAAGGGTCGAGCCATTTGGCGTAGTCGCGCGGGTGCACGATGACCGGCATACGGTCGTGGATCATTTCCATCAACTCGTTTGGTCCGGTGGTGATGAGCGCGCAGGTTTTGATCGAAGACCCATCCGGGCTGTTCCACGTATCCCACAAGCCCGCAATGGCAAACGGCTGGCGGTCCTTCATGTGGATATAAAACGGCGTTTTCGTTTTCTTGCCGGGTTGCGCTTTCCACTCGTAAAAACCATCGGCGAGCACCAGACAGCGTTTGTATTTCAAACTGCCGCGAAACGACGGCTTTTCGGCAACCGTTTCGCCGCGCGCGTTGATCAGGCGGGCGCCAATGCCGGGGTCTTTCGCCCACATGGGAATCAGCCCCCACACAAAAAAATCTGCCTTGAACTTTTCCGTGTTCGGGATCGCCAGCACAGGCTGGGTTGGCGCGATATTGAATCGCGGCGCAAATTTTTTCGGGAATGTATAGTTGCCGAATTTTTCCTGTAATTCAGCGGGGTCAACCGTCAATGTAAATCGTCCGCACATTAGTTCCTCAACTTCCTGAAATCGCCATCGCGTTTGGTAAAGCCGATCGCGTCAAAATGTTCGAGCAAAGCCTGCGCATACTTTCGGCTGGTGTTGAATGCGTCTCTGACTTCCGCGAGCGAAATTTTACCGTGTGTCTCGATACTGCGCTTGATCTTTTCCTTCATGGAATCATAATCGGATGCGCGAAAAATGACATCGGCTGACACCGGCATAAACTCGCCGAGTTCGATCAGCGCGTTAAGGACGTCCTCTCCAACTTCCGCCTGGCAATCCTTGACGCTCGGCGGGCTGAACGGATTTGCCTCAAACTTGCGCTTCATTTTCTCAATTGTTGCCTGCTCGCCCGCCGTGAAGCGGACCTCATGCCCCGGCAGGGAAATTGTTGAGGCGTGATCCACGATCGAACGCTCGGCGCCCATTCGCGCGAGAACAGCGTTAAAAATGCGCGGCGTCACCTTCAATTTGCTTTTGAGTTCTTCGCGCGGTATGCCGCGCCGCAGTGGAAAAGACTGATGATGCTCTTCAACGAGGCGGGCGATCTGTTCGCGCAGTTGACTCCAATGCTTCATTGTGCCCGCGAGAATTTCACTGTTGGCTGTGAGTTGCCCGCTTTCGAGAAGCACAAGGGTGTTCCTATTCAACAATTGCGGCAGTGAATCTTCGGCGATGCGCGCATCCAGCCGCGAGCGCAAAACGATTTCTTTGATGGGCGCGATGCCGAGGGCGTTCGCGGCTTCGAGTAGAACCTCTACGGGCGAGCCTTCTGCCAGCGACTCCAATGATCGCAACACGGATTCATCGAAGCGTTTATGCCTGCCCTTGGGCTGGTGATCCACGATCCTGCCGCCGCCTAAAGTTTCGCCGAGCGACGGGCGCCGCAGGATATAACGGTCGCCGCGCGCGGCAACGACCGGCTCGCGTAGTTCAAGTTGTATCCAACCTTCGCTACCGGGCTGTACCTCTTCGGTTCCCAGCAATCGAACTGTGGCAACTGCCTCGCTTGCGCCGACAAAGAATTTGACCTCGTCGTTGTGTTTCAAGCCTGTCGTCGCATCGTTTAGTATTCGGATTCGCGCGTCGAGTCTGCGGGCAGGTTGATATTGATTCGGGCGGGCGAGCACATCTCCCCGGCGGACGGATTCCGCTTCCACGCCGGAGATGTTCACCGCGGTGCGCGAGCCAGGGATGGCGATGTCCTCTTTTTTCTTGTGAGTTTGCAAACCGCGCACTCTTCCTTTAATTCCGGTGGGCAGAATTTCAACTTCATCGCCCACCTTTAATTGCCCATCGCTCAAGGTGCCGGTGACGACTGTGCCGAACCCGCTCATGCTAAAGACGCGGTCGATCGGCAGGCGGGGACGGTTGAGATCGGGGCGGGCGGGTTGACTTCCCAGCAGAGATTGGAGATTGGAAATTAAATCATCGAGTCCTGTTTTTGTCCTGGCAGAAACGCGGACGATGGGCGCGTCGCGCAGGGCGGTGTCCTTCACGATGGCGCGAATGTCGGCTTCGAGCAGATCAAGCCACCCTGGGTCTGAAGCGAGGTCGCATTTGGTTAGCGCGATCAAGCCGGCGGGAATCTCCAGCAAATCCAAAATGGCGAGATGTTCTTTTGTTTGCGGCATCACGCCCTCATCTGCGGCGATGATGAGGAGCGCGGCGTCGAGTCCGCCTACGCCTGCCAGCATGTTTTCGATGAAATCGCGGTGACCCGGCGCGTCCACAATACCGATCTCTTCTCCGTCTGGCAGGGTGAGCCAGCCAAAGCCAAGTTCGATGGTCATTTCGCGCGCCTGCTCTTCTTTGAGGCGGTCGGGATGTGTGCCCGTGAGCGCGGCTATGAGCGTGGATTTTCCGTGATCAACGTGACCGGCTGTTCCGATGACTCGCATGAAAATAAAATCTTTCCACCCTCGTTACACCAGGGCAGGTTTTCCGCTTTTCCTGACCATGAAGGATGAAAGAGGAATAACATGATGAAAAATTGAGATTGCTCTATTTTTTACTTTTTTTCGCCGTTTTGCCGTGACCCATAATGCGCTCATACGCAGACATCCACTCGTGCGCCACGTTCATCAATTCCTGAAGTTGTTGCTCGGTGGCATCCGTCGTTTGGTGGACTTGGTCTTGTATGGTTTGGATCGATTCGACCAGCGGGTCGATGCGTTCCTCCAACTTTTGCATCACGCGGCGGACATCTTTTGTGCCTTCGTCTTGCGAGAGGGTGTAGCCCGTCCAACGTTTCTGGTCGTCGGCTTTGAAGGTTACCCATTCCTGCCGCAGGCGGTCTTCGGTCAGGCGTTGCATTTCGGTCACTTCGTTGATACGTCGTTCGAGTTTGGTGTTGAGTTCGTTGTAGGTCTCCTGCGCTTTCTTCGCGGAGCGCAGGGTTTCCTCGAGTTGAAGGATCTGGTGATCGAGCGTCTCGGCTTGTTGTTTCACCGTGTCGAATTTTTCCTTCCATTCTTTGTAGGTGTGTTCGCGGTCGATCTGCGCAACGGTCTGGCTTTCGATAAATACGGTCTGCGCCCTCTTGCGTTCAGATTCAGAGAGCATGAGTTCGTTCATGCGACTGTCGATGGTTTTCAACCCGTCTGCGCTGAGGTCTGCTTTCGCGCGGGCTTCGTCGATTCGTTTGCGAACGGCGGTCAACTCGCCGTGCAGGTCGGCGACTCGTTTTGTGTCTTGTTTGCGCGCCTCTTCAAATGCTTTTTGCGAACGCAGGGCTTCATCGGCGGCGCGGATGGCGTTGTCGATCAGGGGGGGGAATTCCTTGATGGCGAGTTGCAGGCGGGCATCTTCGTTGGGCAGGGCTTTGAGTTGCCTCTTGATCTCGGTGAGGTCGGTGGCTTTTTTTAACGCCTCGAGCGATTTTGTCAGCGGCTCCAAATCCTGGGCGTGTCGCTTGATCAATTCCTTTTCGCGTTTCTCGATCCGTTTCTCAACCGTGTCGATCGCCTTGTTCATATCTTCGCGTTGTTTGGCGAAGATCGAGTCGAATTGGTCCAGCCGCGCCGCGGTGGATGCGACATCCGCGATCTGTTTGTTCAGCGGCTTGATCTGTTTGGCAACCGCGTCGATGTTTCCCTCTAACGCGGCCATGCGTTCTTCGAGCGCGACGATGGTCCTGCGTGTTTTACGATGCTCGTCATCCAGCCAGGCAATGCGTTTTACGATCTGTTCAAAATCCATAACTTCCTCCGAAATCAGGCAGGATTATACCGTAGCCATCCTAACGACCCAGATGCTCGAACATCAACGGGAGTTGCGCGAGAAAAACTTGCACGGTCTGTGGGAACAACCCCAGGATGAACAGCCCGATCATCCCCAACCCAAGCATGATCATCTGCGGGAGGTTTTCGCGCGGTTTCCAACTGGCGAACTCATCTGCCATCGCGAACACCGCCAGCGAACGAACGGCGCTCACCAGAAACCCGGCAATGCCAATGCCCATCCAAACGGCAGAGACGGAGGATACGCGCGAAATATTTTCCCAAAGAGCCAGGCGCGGCGGAAAACTTGCCAGGAGGGGGAACGCGCCTGTGGATAACGTGGCGAGGACGATTCCCGTTGCGGCAAACGGCGTATTCCTCAACATGCCGCGTGTGGAGGAAAAGCGCATCGTTTCGGCGTTTTCCTTGATGATGTTCAGCGCGAGCGACCATAAGGCGAGAGTTAACGCGCGCGCGGGTATCAATAAGAACAGGATCGGGATACCCAGCCGCGAATCAACGCTGAGCGCCAGAATGGAGAGCCCGGTTTCTACGACAGACGCATACGCCATGATGCGTCCGAAGTGACGTTGAAAAGCCGCCCACAGCCCGCCTGTCGTTACCATGAGCAAGCCGGCAAATTGGAGCGCTGAAATGAGTTGCGGCGAGGAGCGTATCCACGAATAGCGGTCGAGGAACCCCGCTCCGAAGAGGATCGTGATGGTGGGCAGAATCCACAACAGGAAGCCGACCGTAAATGGAGACGACTCCTCCATTAGCATGGGAATCCAGTTGTATAGAGGGAAGATTGCGAGCAGGAACGCGAAGCCCAGTCCCAGCACCGAAGCGGATTGCGCCGCGAGAGCGAGGTCGCCGGGGCTGGCTTCTACGCCGGCGAGCAACCAGCCTGCCAACAAAATGAACGGCATGGCAAGCGTCTGATAGATCAAGAATCGAACGATGCCTTTGCCGGGCGTTGCATACAAGGAGGAGAGCATGGGTATCGATATGAGTATCGCCATCTCGATAAATAATGCCGCATAGAGGAACGGTTGCACTGCCAGCGCGGCGACCATCAAAGCGGTGACCATGAGTCCGACGGGTACCACGCGCGCTGAGCGCTCAGCCGCCAACGACCCAAAAAACCAGAGTGATGAGCCGGCGTAGATCAACGCGAGTAATGAACCCTCGGCGGGCGAAATCAAGAGCGCGCGCCCAAGCACGGATATGGACGAATCGATTTTTACGGAGAATTCTCCAACCCGCAACGCCGTTTCGATCGGGACGAACTGCGCGATCAGCGCGAGGAGAACGGCAAGCGTTCCTCCGAGCGCGCTGATGGCGCGCGCGTTCCGGATGAATAGAAGTAGAACGCCAAACCCGAGCGGTACGAAGATCCAAAGCGTGGGCGCGTTTGTGGTCACAACGCCTCCGGTTCACGGTGTTGCGAAGCGATCATCAAGTATGAGCCGACCAGCGCCAGCCCCAGGTTGATGACCACTAGCAGGGCAACCACCAGCGCGGAAGTTTCGACGGATGAGTAGATGATTTCAAAACCGGCAATGACGGTGAGCAAGCCCTGTGTTACGCGCAGGATTTGCGCAGTGATTCCCAGGTGAAGTAACCCCAAGCCAGCCAGCAATAATCCGCCCGCGGTGACTGCCGCGCCGGCATCAGCCATGATGTTGTTGATCGAGGGCGTTGCGCCTGCCACGATCAAGACAACCATCCCTGCGGCGAACAGGCTGAACAGCCTTCCGCGGGGCCAGAGATTTTCCTCTGAATCATTTTCCCTCAAGTCAGAGCGTGTCATGCCGAGGATCGCGGAGCACATCCACCCGGTCACCACTTTGACAGAAGCCATGCCAAGCGGCAAATGGGGGAGGAGCAGGATGAACATGGCGAGATATTGCGCGGCAAGAAAAGTGATGCTGAGCCGCCAGTCTCGCGCGATGAGTAATCCTACCGAGGTGACGAGGATGACAACGACCGCAACCCAGACAAGGATATTCATCTCAAGGAATCCTTTGAGTGAAGAAAGAGATGAAGAGGGCGAGGAAGAGCAAGGTCCACATAATACCGCCGTCGCCTTCGAGGATGTTCGAGAAGGTATTGCTCAGCCTGCCCAGTTGGCGATATATACTCCACACGGATTGATATAGCCAATCGAGCCACGTCAGGTTGGCGGGGCGCACCCAATGCGCGCGGACCGGGTTGAGGATGCGAATACGTGGGGTGAGCCAGATCAAGCCGACCGTGAGGGCAGAGGCGAGGAGTCCCGCGATCACGTTGCCAAGGTGAAGCGAGCCGTCCCAGCCGAACCATCCTAGAAAGACGATCACCGCCAACAGTAAGATGATTCCGATCGGGTAGATGTTTTTTCCCCACGGCGGTTGATCTTCGTAATATTCGCGCGATGTGGGTGGGCGAAGGATGTGTCGGATAACCCCGGACATAAGCATGGCTTGCGCAAGCAGGAGCGGAAGCCATGCGAGGAGGAAGCCGGTTCCGCCGGCCCAGCCGCTGGCGGTCAGTGAAAATGGGAGGGTGGAAATTCCAAACACCGCGACCCATAGCGAGCGCGTGAGCCACTTGTTCGGCTCAGAGGATAAAAATAAAACGCCGCCGCACAGGATGAGCGCGCAACTCCATGCCGCCGCGCCGATGGGATTTGAGCGCAAGGCGGCGGCAACTGCCAGCGAGCCGACGCCGATCAACCAGAACGGACGACCTGTTAATTCATCAGGGGCGCGCAGCCACATCCACCCGCCATATAGCGCGGCGAAAGCGATGATCATAAGAATGTGCGGGGCGAACGGCGAAGTAATGCTGCCGGCGGAGATGCGCGCCAGCAATATGAGGCTGGAGCCGGCGGAGATCATCCGCAACACGGTGCCGAAGCCTCGTCGTAATGCGGACCGGCCGGGATAGGGAAGGTGAAGAGGCAGAACGCCGATCCGTAATGCCGCGGCAAGCGGGAGAAATAAAGAGGCTTGCGAGGTCAATGCGTGGAAATCGAGCGCAACCCCTTGAGCCGCGCTTGACACATTTGCCCACAGCAAAACCATGACGCCTGTGATGCGCGACGCGAATGAAACCACGACTCGCTCGCCCAGCGCCGGCTCCTCGACAAAACGTAGTTGAACGATCAAGTCGACGAGATCGATCGCCGCCCAGATCAACGCCAGCGTCACCGGGTTATTCGCGACAGCGGCAAGCGTTCCCAGCGAGCAAAGCGCGAGCGCGCCAACCCAACTTAACGCGCTGGGAAAATTGCTCCTTACCACCGATGTGAGGATCACAGAGAATGTGAGCGTGATCATGCTTAGGGCAAACATCCAGGCGGCCGAGTCGGTGACGAAGGTTGGCGATTGAGAAAACAACGAGACGGGTTGCCAGATCAGGAATTGCAAACGGTCCGTCTTGTTGATCCATGCGAAAACGCTTGCCCATGCGAGAAACGATCCGCTAACGGCAATCAACCATGTGTAGCGGGCGGCGGGTAAAAAAATCCGCACGACCAACACCAGCAGAGCGGTAACGAGAAGAATGCCAACTGTGATGAGAATGAACATGCGACAGGTATTTTATCAGGTTTGACCCGCTCGTCTCTTTAAGGGAGCGGCTATTTGGGCGCGCAAAGCCGCGGAGTCCGCAGAGAATTTGAGAGTTTTCTACCTACCTGACAGTTTTAAAAATGGGACGCAGAATAACGCTGATAAACGCGGATTTTTCAAAAAACGGGCGAAAAAAAGTTTGACTCTACCGTTTTTAACGGGAAACCATTTTTCAAACACAAAGGACACGACGGTCACAAAGGAAAAACACAAGGAATCTAGGCTCTTTTCCCCCCTTTGTGTCGCTTCGACGAACTCAGCGCAAGACTTTGTGTCCTTCGTGGTGAGGCTCTTTCCCGTTCATTACGGGACACCCAAAAGTTTTTATCGGCGTTCTCTGTGGCAAAGAGGGTTTGCGCGCTTGTTTCGCCACTCCCCTCTTTGATAGGGAATTGAAACGAGCGGGATTTGCATCAATACTTATTTGTTGTAAAATCCCGCCATGCGTTTTTTACACCTCGCCGTGATTTCCGTGTTGCTTTTCCTTACAGGTTGCAATGCGGCGGCAGATCATGTTTCTGCCGAAGAGATTTCCTCCCCAACGCCTTTTCAACCCCTGACGAATAGCGCTTCAGACACCCCTGCTTCTGATTCGGCTCCCACACCGGTGGACCTGCCCACGCTCGCCCCGCTTCTGCCCACGCCGACCCCGTTCCTCATCCTGCCGCAATACATCCCCGCCGATGCGATGGTGCCAGCCTTCACTGTGACCTCCACGTTGAATCCATTGACCGGCTTGCCACCCGTCGACCCGGCTTTGTTGCAACGCCGTCCGATGGCGATCAAAGTGGCTAACTATCCGCGCTACATGCGCCCGCAATCCGGTCTTACGCTTGCAGACCAGGTTTTTGAATACTACATCGAAGACGGTTTGACGCGTTTCATCGCGGTCTTTTATGGCAACGATTCGGAATGGGTGGGACCCGTTCGCTCCGGGCGTTACTTCGATGAACATGTGCAACGCATGTATCACGCCTTCCTGGTGTTCAAATTTGCCGACCCGCGCGAATTGGGATATTTTCAAGGGAGCGAATTTGCCGATCTCTTACTCACGCCGACAAACGGCTCGTGTCCGCCCTTCCACTTTTTAACGGAACGCGAACAAACGGTCGAGCCGTATAACAATTCATATTTCAATACCATCCTCATGGCAGATTGCGCCTCGCGCGGCGGAAAAGACAACTCGCCTCAAATTATCCGCGATGGGCTGTTCGACGCCGCGCCTCCGCTGGCGGGATTGGGCGGAATCAAAGTCTCCACTTTCTACTCCGTCGATTCATATCATTACTGGCTCTACAGCCCGCAAGACCAGCAATATTATCGCTATCAAGAAATCGCCGATGTGCGCGACGGCAAGGAAGGCTCCTTTGCGCCGCTTGTAGACCGCGTCACATCGCAACATGTTCATGCGGCGAATGTGGTCGTCATGCTTGCGTATCATTCTTTCGCCAATGAGTACGATGAAGACGACGAGGTCTTCAAAATCGACATGACAGGTTCTGGCGAAGCCTACGTATTCCGCGATGGAGTGGGGATACCGGCAAAATGGTATCGGACCAACCTAGACCAGCCGCTCTACTTCGCCACGCTGGATGGCGCGCCCATTTACCTGCGACCGGGCATCACATTTTACGAAGTGATCGGCTCGCGGTCGTTCGTCGATCAAGCCAGCGGTGAATGGAATTTTCGACACGACCCGCCGTAATTGGCGTATCATTGCGACATGTCTGCCTTCCAACTCGCCACTCTTTCCCAATCCTCCCTGCAAGATTACGCGGACTGCGCGCGGCGCTTCCAACTCCGCTATGTGGAGCGGCTTGCCTATCCCGCCATTGAGTCTGAGCCTGCGCTGGAGAACGAACAGCATCAGCGCGAAGGAGAATTTTTCCATCGGCTCGCGCAACAATATTTGGTTGGCATTCCGCGCGAACAGGTAAGCAAACTGGCGAACACGCCGAACCTGCAACGCTGGTGGGAAAATTTTTCAAATGCGATAGACCTGTTAGGTTTTAAAAACCTAACAGGTCTCTACCCCGAAGCTACCCTCTCCGCGCCTCTAGGAAACTTTCGTTTGCTCGCCAAATACGATCTCATCACCCTGCACGAAAACAAAGCGACGATCTACGATTGGAAGACCTATCGCAAACGTCCGCGCAATGAGTGGCTCGCCGCGCGGATGCAGACCCGCGTCTATCGCGCGTTACTCGTCCACGCGGGCGCGCATCTCAACAACGGGCGTCCCTTCGAGCCTGAACAAATTGAAATGGTCTACTGGTTTGCGGATTTTCCCAACGACCCCGCGCGATTCGCGTACACGTCCGCGCAATATAAGCGGGATTGGGACTTGCTCCTCAAACTTGCGGATGAAATACAGACCGCTTCTCTCTACCCTCTAACTGACGACGCCACCCGCTGCCTTTACTGCCCTTACAGATCGTACTGCGAGCGCGGCGTCCGCGCAGGAGAGGCAGACCAAGCCGAAGCGGAGACTGAAGCGGAAGAGTTATTCGACGTCAACTTCGAGCAGGTTGGGGAAATTTCTTTTTGAAGCGTGGGACAAATTTAAATTTGTCCTACGGCACATACACTCCAATGTGATTCGCCACAGGGCGTTCTCGCCCGGGGATGTAATTATCAATCGGGGAATTGAGGATCACAGGCTCGCCGTTTTCGCCCTCGATCACCAGCGTGGACGACCCTCCCCCATCGAGACTCATCGCAGTGTACACGCCTTGATCAATCAGCAGTTGCGCAAGATCGGAAAACGTGATGCCCGAGCTGTAAAACGGCTGGCGTCCATCCACGACGATGAGATACACATATCGTCCATTTTTGTTTAATCCAATCGCCGTGCGCGGATCGAGTTCGGAATCGTTGAGTCCAGGCAAGGGCTGACCTTGCAGGACGACCATCCTATCGCCTGAGATCGCGTTGTAGACTCGGTTCGGCTTGTCGTTGAAACTGAACGCGTTGCGACGGCTGATGTACAACGTGGGACGTTCTCCCTCATCCAACTCGATGCCCTTCCAGTAATCATCACCGTTCGAGGCGGTGAACCCCAACGGCGCGACGGGGTCGCCCACGTGCGGATAATAATCTGCTGGACCGCGCGACCACCATGGAGTAAAGCCGTCGCCGTTGATGGCGATCTGCACACCGAACTCGTCGAGGAATTGCGATGTGGTTCGCGCGTTCAACGGCGTTTCACTTTTCGAGTCGGCGGGCGTGATGAGGAATTGAATCCCCTTCGTCTTTGTGTCAATCTTGATAATGTGCGCGATCATCGCGTTGGGAAAATATCTCACCACGCGCTGATATGTCACACCTTCGTAGAGAGTCTCCTTGGTGGGAATCGGAGCGGGTCTGTTCCGACCAAGGAAAACAAAATATCCCGCAATGAACAGAACAACCGCTCCAATGATCGCAACGCCAACTCTTGCGATTTTTCTTTTTATCATAGTTGGGATTCTCAAAACGAAGCCAATTACTATTTACCAATTACCAATCACTGCTCACTGCTCACTGATCACTTTTTCACTCACCCTACACTACTTCTCCCTCCGCCACCCGCATCGTCTTAAACGACTCAATCGCCACCTCCAGCATGGACGTGTCGGGTTCGCGCGTGGTCAGGGATTGCAAAGCAAGATTCGGCTTGATGATGAAGCGCACGAAGGGCTTGGTCAAATTGTTCGCGGTCCAGCGAATGAATTCGACGGCAAGCCCGGCAATGACGGGGATCAACAAGACGCGGCTCGCAAGTCGCCACCAAAACTCCATGTCGCCAAACAGACTGTGAACGAGAATGGATAACAGAACGAACGTCAGCATGAACGCCGTGCCGCAACGCGGATGCTCCAGCGGAAATTTCGCCACGTTCTCAGGCGTCAGTTCCACGCCCGCTTCGTAGGCGTTGATGGTCTTATGCTCCGCGCCGTGATAACCAAAGAGGCGTTTGACATCGGGCATGAAACCAATCCCCCAAATGTAGCCAACGAGCAGGACGAGCCGCACCAAACCTTCAAGCAAATTATGCGCGAGGTTATGCCAGCCGAGATAATATTCCGCGGCGCCGCCCACACTGGCGGGAAGCAGAACGAACAACCCGATCCCGATCGCCAGCGAAGTTGCAAGCGTGAGATACAACGCGGGGCCCTCGAGTTTTTCTTCTTCGCCTGTTTGTGTGTTGGCAGAAATGGTCAGCGCGCGCATTCCCAATCCGAGCGCGTCCCACAACAGGATCGTGCCGCGCAAAAACGGAATCTTCGCAATGCGCGAACGATACACCGCCGCGAGACTTTCCTTGTGAACGACGATGTCCCCGTTCGGCGCGCGCATGGCAATGGCGAACGCTTTTTGTCCGCGCATCATCACGCCTTCGATGACGGCTTGCCCGCCGTAGGTAATGATCTTATCTTCCATAAAATTAGATGTAGAGAGAGATACGCCCTATCGGGCAGTCTCGCTCTACGCTTTCAAATTAAAAATCGTATGAACCAGCGCGTCAATGCCTTTGCGCCACGTGGGCAGGTGCAACTTTTCATTCGGCGAATGCGCGTTATCTTCGGGCAGACCAAAGCCGGTCAACACCGAGTCCACGCCGACATATTCCTGCAACTGCACAACGACGCCGATCGAGCCGCCCTCGCGCTTGAACAGCGGACGCTTGCCCCACGCTTGTTCGAGTCCCTTCGCCGTTGCCTGCACGCCCAGGCTGTCGCGCTCCGTGATCGCCGCGCCCGAGCCGGTGATGATCTTCACCTCCGAGCGGATCGTCTTCGGCGTGTTCGCCTTCACATATTTGATCATCGCCTTCTCGATCTTCTCCGGCGTTTGATCTGGCACAAGGCGGCAGGATATTTTCGCCATCGCCCACGCGGGGAGGACGGTCTTCGATCCTTCGCCGGTGAAGCCTGACAGCAAGCCATTGACCTCCAACGTCGGGCGAATGCTTACCCGCTCTTCGGGCGTGTACTCGGGTTCGCCCCACAACGCCGGGACGCCGGTCATATTAATGATGTCCTTCGGCTTGATCGGCAAGCGCGCAATTTCGGCGCGTTCGGCTTTGCCCGCCTTACGCACTTTGTCGTAAAAGCCCGGCAAGGTGATGCGTCCTTTTTTATCGTGCATGCCCGCGATCAATTCGACGAGCGCTTGCGCGGGATTGTGGATCGTCCCGCCGAACAGACCGGAGTGCAAGTCGCGGTTGGGACCGTACATGCGGATTTCAAAATACGCAAGACCGCGCAAACCGTATGTGATGGTCGGCAAGTCCGCGCCGATCATACCGGCGTCGGGGTTGATACAAAAATCCGCTTTGAGAATCTCGGCATTGTTCTTGATGAACTCGCCGAGATTCTTCGAGCCGATCTCCTCTTCGCCTTCGATCAACCATTTGATATTCACAGGCAACCCGCCCGTCCGCGCAACGGACTCGACCGCCTTCAACGAAGCGATCACTTGTCCCTTCATATCGGATGAGCCACGCGCGAATAAATTTTCTCCGCGCACTTCGGCTTTGAACGGGTCGGTCGTCCACAGATCGAGCGGGTCAACGGGTTGCACGTCGTAGTGACCGTAGATGAGGACGGTCGGCGCGTCTTTCCCCGCTTTGAGCGACTCGCCGTAGACTGCGGGATGCCCGCCCGTCGGCATGACACGGACGTTGTCCATCCCGATTGATTTCAATTGCGCGGCAGTCCATTCGGCGCAGCGGAGCGTATCCGCGTTGTGTTCGGGGCTGGTCGAGATCGAGGGAATCGCGAGGAATTGTTTCAACTCCTCGATGAATCGTTCATTGTTCTGGTGAGCAAATTCAAGCGCGGATTGTCGTGAGTCGGTCATGATGGTCTCCGAATATTGATCGTGTTGTAGTGGCGACTTCAGTCGCCCTTTTCACATAACGACTGTAGTCGTTACTACGTTTTTATCACGGCGAAGGCGTTTCTGTTACATCTTGCAATGCGCGGCGCGTTAGCAAAAACCATTGAGTGAAGGTCGCAAATCGGTCACTGGGATCGTATAACGGCGCAACCTGCGCGCCTTGCACTTGCGCGTCCACACCATACGAGTAAACAGGAATGTACAAGGGCAACGCGGGCAATTCTTTTGCAAAGATCACTTGAAAGTTGCGATACAAACGCGTACGCAATGAATAATCGGCGGTGACGCGCGCTTGCTCGAGATATTCGCTCGCTGGACGATTATCCCAACCGGAGTAATTTTGTCCGCTGGCGGCTTCGGCTTGATGCCAGAATGGGTAGGGGTCGGGGTCGGGGGTGTGGGAAAGGTTGAGGTCCACGAGAGCAGATTGATAGGCGCGCGAGGCGAGCGCATTCAAGACAAGTTGTTCGTAGGGCATTGCTTGCAATTCCACGCGGACTCCGATCTTCGCCCATTGGATTTGAATCGTCTCGGCGATCTGGGTATGAAGCGCGTCGTCTGGGTGCAACATCGTGAATGTCATCGGCGCGCCGTCCTTTGAGCGCACTTCGCCTCCGCCGGCGGGAATCACATATCCTTCGGCTTTGAGAATGGATGCGGCTGTTTCGGGATCGTACTCGAAATGATCGGTGCCGTCAAAAAATGCCCATGAACTCGGCAGGATTGGGCTGTGGGCGATGATCGCCTGCCCTTGAAGAAATTTGTTGACGATGAGGGACCGATTCAATCCCAGCATGAGCGCGCGCCGCACTTTTGCGTCTTGCAAAAACGCCACCTCGGGGTTGGTGAGGTTGAATAGGACGAAACTAATCTGAGGCAGTTGACTGGTGTACACCGCAAGGTTCGGCTCTTCGAGAGCGGCGATCAGTGAATCGCCTGTGAGGCGGCTGACTGCCAACACATCGCCTTGATTGTAGGCGTCTAGCGCGTCGGCGGACGTGTCGTAGTACCGGAACACCACTTGCTCGATGTAGGGCGCGGCATTGTAATATTTTTCGTTGATCGTGAGCACTACGCCGCTGATCCGACTTCCCTCCACAATGAGGTGATCGAACTTGTACGGTCCCGTGCCGACCGGCTGGATGTTGAATTGCGCGTCGGGCATTTGCTCCGGCGGAATAGACTCAAGCAAGTGTTTCGGCAAAATGCCAAAGGTTAGATAATCCATGAACGGAACGTACGGTTCAGGGAGTGTGAACTTGATGTTTTTGTCGTTGAGCTTGGCGACCTCGATGCGCCCCCAAAGATCTTTGATGTCCTGCGGCACAAGCGACCCCGCGCTTTTCATGCGGTCGATCGTGAAGAGCACATCGTCGCTGGTGACCGGAGTTCCATCGTGCCAGGTCGCATTCGCGCGAATGGTGAAGTTATACACCGTGCCATCCGGCGCGACGCCCCAAGCCTCCGCCAGGTCGGCGCGCGGAATGCCGCGCTCGTCGAAGCGGACAAGCCCGCTGAAGATGAGACGGTTCACGTCGCGGTCGGCGGAGTTGTTCCAATCCAACAGCGGGTTCAACCGCCCCAGCGACCCGATCAACGCCTCGGTATACACGCCTCCCTGTTCCGGTTGCGAGACGATCGGTCCGCCTACGGTGGTGTCCTGCGATTGCTGGCTGAATAGCAACACAGCCGCGATCGCCAGCGTCACGAGAACTACCAGGATTTGCCAGCGTAATTGTTTCATGCTTGGGGAAATTTGGTCATACAAAAAGAAAGGCTCGTTCTATCCCGCGCGCTCTGCCGCGCGGATTCAAACGGGCCCTTTGCGAGAGTGGATGTTGGCTTACGAGATGATCAACAGCGCGATCACAAGCCCGAAGAAAATAACGCTCAAGACAATTGTGACCCAAAATAGCGTGCGCTCGATACCGCGGCGGGCGGTGAATACACTGCCTGCGTCGGCGCCGGTCAAACCGCCCAGCCCCGCGCCTTTGCTCTGCAAGATGACGCTGGTGATAAGAAGCACTGAGATTATAATCAGCGCATAGTCCAAATATACTTCCATGAATTACTGCCTCCTTTTATTAAGCGGGGTCATTATACCCGCTGGGCGGAACATACGTCAAACCGAGGTCACAGGAGAGAAACTTTGAAGATGCCACCCATAGCCACAGAGCGCGCGGAGACCTCTGAGAATTTTCTCAAAATCTCTGCGGTCTCTGTGGCTGGATTTTAAACATGCAAGAGATCATCGTCAATTTACACATGCACACGCGCTACTCCGACGGGAGCGGCGTTCACAAAGACATTGCCGATGCCGCGATTCAAACCGGGCTGGATGCAGTCATCGTGACGGATCATAACGTGCTCGTGCGCGGCGTGGAGGGATACTACCGCTTCAATCGCCCTTCGACATCGCTCAGGACAAGGGGCGTCCTGCTTCTCGTTGGGCAGGAGGTACACGACCAAGCCCGCGCTCCCCAAAAGAATCACCTCCTCGTCTTCAACGCCGAGCGCGACCTCGCCACCCTCGCCGAGAATCCGCAAACGCTCATCAACGCGGTGCGCGACTCGGGCGGGATATGTTTCATTGCCCACCCCAAAGACCCCGAAGCGCCCGCCTTCCACGAAACAGATATTTCATGGGAAGACTGGGACGTTCAAAATTACACGGGCATCGAATTGTGGAATGGGCTGAGCGAACTCAAAACCGTCGTGCCGACAAAGTTGCACGGCTTGTTTTACGCTTTCTTTCCGCAATTCATCGGGCACAATCCCATCCGCGAAACACTCACCCGCTGGGATGAATTGCTCTCGCATGGACGCCCCGTCGTCGCCGTCGGCGGCTCAGACGCGCACGCCATGCACATGAGCATGGGACCATTGCATCGAGTCATTTTCCCGTATGAGTTTCACTTCAAGACGATCAACACGCATGTGTTCATCCCACAACCTCTGACAGGCGACGTCCCAACCGACAAGAAAATGATCTACGACGCGCTCGCGGCGGGACGATGTTTCGTCGCGTACGATCTGCCCGCGCCGACAAAAGGATTCACGTTCAAAGCCAAGGGACTCGAACAGTCCGCGATCATGGGCGAGGAGATCTCGGTCAAAGGCGGCGTGACCTTGCACGCGCACACGCCCAAGCCTGCGGATATTCATCTACTCAAAGACGGTCAACGCATCGGCGTGTGGAAAAATTCCTACGCCGCCACGCACAACGTCAACGAAGCGGGAGTCTACCGCGTGGAAGTCTATCGGAGTTACCTCGGCAGAAAACGCGGCTGGATCTTCAGCAATCCGATTTACGTGAGGTGACTCTTTTCACCACAAAGGACACAAAGTACACGAAGGGAAACCCAAGGGAAGGCTGTTTGCTCATCGTTCGTCCAACCTTAGTGACCTTCGTGTCCTTCGTGTTAAAAGCTCTTTATGGAATCGTTCCCCTACAATCGTATCGTGGTCATCGGCACAACGAGCTCAGGCAAATCCACTCTTGCAGAAAATATCGCCAAGCGATTCGATCTCAACTTCATCGAACTCGACGCGCTTCATTGGGAACCAAACTGGCAGGAGGCTCCGCTGGATGTGTTCCGCGAACGCGTGACAAAAGCAACGCAAGCCGAACGGTGGATCGTCGCGGGGAACTACAGCGTCGTCCGCGATCTGGTGTGGGCAAAAGCCGAAGCGGTCATCTGGCTCGATTATCCGTTCTTCCTTGTTCTAGGACAACTCACGCGCCGCACGTTCACCCGCTGGTGGACACAAGAACTTTTATGGGGCAAAAACATCGAGCCGTTTTGGGTTCACTTCAAACTTTGGTCGAAAGATTCGCTATTCCATTGGTTGTTCAAGACGTATTGGCGGAGAAAACGCGAGACGCCGCAGTTGTTGTCATTGCCAGAATATCGGCGTTTGACATTGATCCATTTCAAACATCCGCGTGAAGTGGATGAATGGCTGGAAGGGCTATAATTGACTCATCTTGCCCATCTTTGCCACAGAGTCACAGAGACACTGAGAAATCTATTTTTGTTTTCTCTGAGTCTCAGCGTCTCTGTGGCTAGCCCACGCAATGTCAGTAACTGACAAGAAAAAGGAAACAGCAAATGGAATATCGCAATCTCGGCAAGGCGGGCGTGAAAGTATCGGCTATTGGGATCGGATGCAATCAATTCGGCGGCAAGGTGGACGCGGCTGGTACGAAAGCCGTCGTCCATCGCGCGTTGGATGAGGGGATCAATTTTTTCGACACGGCAAACGTGTACAGTAGCGGCACATCGGAGGAATTTGTCGGCGCGGCGTTGGAGGGACAAAGAGATCGAGTCGTCCTCGCCACAAAGGGACGATTCAAAATGGGCGAAGGTCCGAACGACGTCGGCGCGTCGCGCTATCACATCACGAGCGCGGTCGAGGCGAGTCTGCGGAGGCTGAGAACAGACCGCATTGATCTGTATCAAATTCACGCGTGGGATGAATCGGTGCCCGTCGCCGAGATGATGCGCGCGCTCGACGATCTCGTCCGCGCGGGGAAAATCCGTTACATTGGCACAAGTCAATTTTCGGCGTGGCAGTTGGCGCATTGCAACACGTTCGCCGAGATGATGGGCTGGGAGCAATTCGTCACGATCCAAACGCACTACAACTTGTTCGAGCGCGACGCCGAGCGCGAACTCCTGCCCTATTGCGCGTGGTCGAACGTCGGCATCCTGCCATACTTCCCGCTCGCGGGCGGTCTGCTCACGGGAAAATACACGCGCGGCGAAGCGCCACCCGAGGGATCGCGCGGCACGTTCAGCCCCTACGTGAAGAATCGACTCACCGACGCCAACTTCGACAAACTGGATGCGCTCCGCTCTTTTGCCGTCTCACGCGGACGCACGCTTCATGACCTCGCTTTTGGCTGGTTACTCAGTCGGAAGCAGATCCCCTCCGTGATCGCAGGCGCGACGAGTCCCGAGCAAGTGTCTGCAAACGCGGCGACCGTTGGCTGGAAATTATCGGATGAAGAGATGAATGAGATAAAAGAGTTGATGTAAACCACATGTTCACCATAAAAACTTTATCCATCTCCGATCTTCCCCTCCTCCTCACCGTCGCGGACGATGTCTTCGACAACCCCGTGGACGAATCCTTCGCGCGCGAATTTCTCGCGGACCCGCGTCATCATATCGTCGTTGCGTTGGTTGACAACGTTGTGGTCGGATTCGTCTCTGCCGTTCACTACATCCATCCCGACAAGCCGCATGAATTATGGATCAACGAAGTGGGCGTCGCGGATTCGCATCAGGGCAAGGGAATCGGCAAAGCGATCATGAAGGAAATGCTGAACTTGGGGAAAGGACTCGGGTGCGTCAATGCGTGGGTGTTGACCGACAAGAACAATGTCGCCGCGAATGGATTGTACAAGACGGTGGGCGGAAGCATTTCCGATGAAGAGACTGTGATGTATGAGTTTGAGGTGGTTGAAGTTCAGAACAATTCGAGACTATAATGCTGTATACGGGATGTTATACAAAGAATCTGCCGTACAACCACCCCTACGGCGCCTTATACCTACAAGCTGGTTAAGACGTAATTGGGCGGATGGCTCAATAGATTGGAGTAAATATGTTTGATAAAGTTGATGAATTGGAAACAATTATGCTTGGCGAAGACAAAGACAATCCGAAGTTCGCATGGCTAAAAGAAAAGTTTGACGCCTTGCGTAATGATTATCCCGCCCACCGATGAACAGCAGTGTCAAGGGTGGCGGGAAAACTCGAACCAAAAAGCCCCACGTCTAGCCAAAGGCGTTGGGCTTTTTCTTTTTAGGGTCTGTAAATTAATAACTTCCCGTGTTTTTGTTCGCGCGCAGTTGCACTGCGAGCGGGATGCAGTGCAACTGCATCCCCAACAGGGAATTTATATTTTTACGAACCCTTAGGGGGGGGGGGTGGAAGGGCTGATCTATCGAAAGTTCGGTCTATGGGCGGATTTCTAGAGCCGCGCCCGCCTTCTTGCGGATGCGGTCTGCTGGACAAGCGGGAACCAAGATACGCTTATTCGATCCGGTTGAGTTCGGGTCGCAGCGCGAGGACTTCTGCCTCGCTGGCTAATCCAGCATCTGCGTGCAAAAGCGCATGCACCGATTCACGCTGCGCTCGAAACGGAAAGTGGATGTACAATGGGGCTTGTTCGCTCTGGTTCACAACATCGGCAAGATCCACACCTTTGGGACCCTAATCCGACTCCGCACAGTCGTGGTTTACCGTATTCAACACGAATAACCTGTCGATTGTTCCAGCATCCGTCTTGCGTTCTGCCTAAAAATATTGTTTTTCGACAGTCTCGTTGGGCGCCAACCGGAATCAAGGTCCAGAATATCGAAAGAACTGCATTATGAATGAAGATAACTTCAATAGCCAAGAAGACATGATTCGCCAGTTCGAAGAACGAGAGCGCCAAGCAGTCCTTCAACAAGACTTACCCGCACTCAAGCTCTTGTGGTCGGAAGAATTGATCGTCAATAATCCTCAGAATCAAATTTCGACTAACCGAGACGATGTTTTGATACTAGTCAAACGTGGATTGATCCGCTATGCAGTGTTCGAACGGCGAATTGAGTCTGTCCGGTTTCACACTGACATTGCCATTGTCATGGGTGCTGAGACTGTCGAGCCAATTGGGGATGCACCGCATGCCGGCGAATTTGTAGAGCGGCGGTTTACTAATATTTGGAGAAGGCAAGATGCTACCTGGCAGATGATTGCGCGACATGCCAATGTCATCGCCCGCTAATCTCGTCGAAACGCAGTGTAAGAACATGAGTGATTTTTGTCCGTTGCGAAGTTCACAGGGTCATGCAATAATTATTCACGTTGGCAGTGGTCTTACTTTTCTGGCTCAGCGCCTGCTAATACATAAAATGCGCCCAACAAGACGCGCAGCCGACTTGGGGTACGCACCGCGGTGAGTCCACCCTCCCACCCCAAACCGCTAACGCAAGTCCGTTACCGAATACTTCCTCAACCTCATCACCAGCCGCGTCAACCCGAGCGCGGCTATCACGCCATTTACAAATTCTCCCTCAGCCACGCGAGCGCGTCGCCGGGCGTGCCGATCCGCAAGCCTGAGTTCTCCGCCACTTTGGGGTCGTCTAGGAAATGCTTGCGGTCGTGAGTTGCAAGATAATCCACGCTCGCTTTCATGGCGGCAAGAAGGACTGGAACATCGTATGGATCTTTCATCAGGTAAAAATTAGCCCGCACTTCATCGTTTGATGGATTCGCAACGATCTTGATCTTCGATTTTGTAATCGTCTTATCCACCTCGTCCAAAATATCAGGGGCTTTTCGGGCAACGGAGCGAATTGTCTCATCAACCACCCACTCGCTGACTGTCAATTCAACATATTCTGATTCCCCAAGTTGAAGTAACACATGAGCCGCGCCTGTTTCTGACAAGATGCCCGCAATCAACGCGCTGCTGTCAAGAAAAATATTTACCTTGCTCATTGACTCGTTTTAGCAACTTCGGTCTCGCTATATTTTTCCTGAAACAACTTCTTTCTTTCCTCTCTTAAAATCGCCAGCCAATCGTCCATGTCAATATCTTCCTCTTTGAGTTGCTTGGCGATTCGGCGGGAAAGCGCGTCCACCTCCAACACTTTGGGCTTAAGCAAGAATGATCCACCGCCCATATCAATAATAGTGAACACTTCCCCTTCCTGTAACTTATACTTGGAACGCAATTTGGCAGGGAAGGTGATCGTCCCTTTTCCACGCATTTGAACAGTTGTCATGGTAAATCTCCAGAAAATCGGAATTCCAGAATTTCTGGAATTCTACCACGTCTCCCCACCAAGCAAAGGCTTAAAACTTCCTCAACCTCATCACCAACCTCGTCAACCCGATCGCGGCTAACAGCACCAAACCCACTGCTACCTCAAACGCTAATCTGTTGATCCGAATCACCAAACTCAATAACGCGATGCCAAACCCCAGAGCGGCGACGATGCCTGCCCGTGTCAGGTGACGGCGCTCCATGCCCGCGATATCATCCGTTGGGGCGGCGTAACTGAGGCGGCGGGCAAAATCGGAGAGGTCCCAGCCGAGCAAGCCGCCGAGCGCGCCGAGCAACATCCAGAGCGTGGTGAAATTGTGCCACACGCCATACGCCGCGCCGAGAATTACGATAGCAAACGCCAAAGAGGAAACCCAATACAATTTCCGCCAGTGCGAGAGAATCCAAACGATTCCCAGCAACACAAACCAACGCGCGGGGTCAGTCATGCCTGCTTGCGAATATCCGTATGCAAGCGAGGCTGTTCCGAGGAGGATGCTCAATATCATTGCCACAAGTGTCATCGACTTCTCCGGGTCCCTTAACCACTGAGACGCGGAGGCACTGAGAAAAACATTTTTAATTCTCCGTGACTCAGTTTCTCCGTGGTTTGTTCTTTTCTACCTTCCAACAGCGCGCACCCACGCAGGCGGGCGCGATAATTTTCGCTTCACAACTTGATCGAACGGTTCAGACACGTCCCAATCCAATACTTGAATCCCTGCGCGCTGAATTTTTTGCAGTAGCAACGCGCGTTCCATGCGGATGACGCGGGCGGCGAGTTCCACATGTTTATTCTTTGGCAGGTACGAGAGCTCGAACTTCACCGGGTTCGGGCAGACGACCAGCGCCTGATACCCCCGCGCGCGCAATTGCACCAACGGACTCAAATCATCCTCATGCAATGGCGAGACCAGAATGATCTGCAACTCGGGCGGGAACAAGCGCGTCGGCAAATGCTCGAGACCCGCAAACACATTACTGCCGCCGGGACGCGCATGCGCCAGTGAAAACAAAATCTTCTCGCGTTGAAGTTTCCCGTAGCCCGGGATCGTCCAACGCAGGAAGGCGGCGTACACCAGCAAGCCCACGCGGTTGCCTTGCGCAAGCAGGGCATCGCTCAACGCCGCCGCCGCTTGCGCCGAATATTCAAACAACGAATGCCCGCGAGCAAACTCGTTCGTTCGCAAACGCCCATCCAAAATGATGCCGACATCGGCGGCGCGTTCCTGCTGAAATTCATTGGCGTACAGCGCGTCCGCATCCGCGTGATGCGCGCTTGCCCGCCAGTTGATGGCGCGCGGAGAGTCGCCGGGCTGATACTCGCGGACGCCGAAGAATTCCGTGCCTGAGCCGCCCACCCGCGCGGGAATCGTCCCAGCGTAGACTCTCGTCCGCCGCGGACGAATCGCCACGTGACGGAGGCGAATCACCGGCGGGAAGACGAACAACTGCGCCTGCGCTTCTACTTCGACCGTGCGGCTGGTCACCCGTAGGAAATCGTTGACCTGCGCCCGCACCGAGTCAAACCCGTAGCCCCCGCGCGGTCCCGCCACGCGATACCTGAACGTGAACGATGAATCTTTCCGCAGGCGAATCAGATGTCCCGTATGCCCGAAACGGAGGGTTAAATCCGCCGGTAAAAAATCTTCGATCAACACCTCGTCGAGGGATGCGCCGCGATTGACGACCGTCACCGTTACTGTGACTTCCGCGCCGGGCGATGCGCGCTCCGCGCTGAGATGCCGCGTCGCTTCGAGCTTGATCTCGTTGGGAGAAAATAAAAATCCCGCGAGCAGATAGATCACAAGAGGAATTGCAAGCGCGATGAACTCGCCGCGCACCGCGGCAATGCCCGCCATCAGCAGACCATAGATGATGAAACCGAGAAGGAGTGAGCGTGACAAGTGATTGCCAGATTGAGTGAGTAGAGGATTAGATAACTAGATAACTAGAGGACTAGAAGACTAGAGGATTAGAAGACTACTTGTTTACCGGCACCGGTGTCTTCTCGAGCGCGTCGCGGATCACATCATCGCCGACCGAGCGCGACATCCAGTATTCGGGTTGGAGGATCACGCGGTGGGTGAGGATGGGCGTGGCGTAGCGTTTGATATCGTCGGGGATGATAAAGTCGCGCCCATCGAGCGCGGCATTGGCGCGCGCCATTTTGAGAAAAGCCAGCGACCCGCGCGGGCTGGCTCCCACTGCCACGCGGCGGTCGATGCGTGTGGCATGAACAAGCGTTGCGATATAACTTTCGAGATCGGCGTCCACGTGAACCGACTCGACCGCTTCTCTAAGTTCCAGTACTTGTTTTGCTTTGGCGATCTCGCGCAACTCCACTTCATCTTGTTTGCGTTCGCGCCGCCGTTGCAAGATCAATTTCTCCTCTTCGAGCGTGGGATGACCCACCGTGAGTTTTAACATGAAGCGGTCGAGTTGCGCTTCGGGGAGCGGGAAGGTGCCCTCATATTCGATGGGGTTTTGCGTGGCAAGCACGAGGAACGGCTCCGGCAAGGGCAGGGATTCGCCGTCGATGGTGACGTGTCCCTCCTGCATGGCTTCGAGCAACGCGGACTGTGTCTTTGGCGAGGCGCGGTTGATCTCGTCGGCAAGGACGATGTTGGCGAACACCGGCCCCTTGCGGAGTTCGAATTTATTTTTGACGCGGTTGAAGATGTACCCGCCCGTGATGTCGCCGGGCAGAAGGTCTGGCGTAAATTGGATGCGCTTAAAATCCAGCCCAAGCGCTTTGGCGAAACTGCGCGCGATGAGCGTTTTGCCAAGCCCGGGAAAATCTTCGAGAAGCATGTGCCCGCCTGCCAGCACAGACGCCATCATCATTTCGAGCAGGGCGCGTTTGCCCACCACAGCGCGTTCCACCTCGGCAATAACCTGGTTGCCAATCAGCGATACTTTTTTTATGTCTGCCATGTTGACTCCACGAGTGAAATGACTGTCGCTTTATGTATGCCTATCCATTTGTTGCGATTCAAGAAACTCCACCGCTTCTCGCATATCCAAGTCGAGCGATGTTTTTTGCGGCGGTGAAAGGGAACCCCATCTCCCGATTGGGAAATCTGCAAACGATCCTTGCAACCCGCGTTCGAGATAGCGCCGCACTTCATCGGGCGGATCCCAGCCTTCGCCGGTGAGCGGCGCAAACAGCGAGCGCGGTTTTCCATGTTCGCGCATGGAAAGCAGTTGATGCGCCAACTTGCCGAGGCGGTTTGCCACCACCCACTTGAAGTATGTGCCTTGGGTCGATTTTGCCAATGCCCTGGCGAGACTTTCCACCCCGCCGCGTTCCTCGCGCTGGAGGTCGATCTTTCTTCCCTTCGGCTTGATCTCCGGTAGGAGGCTGGTTCCCAAAACGAGCAGGGTGACCAGCGCGATGCCGATCCACCAAAGCGCTTGGTCGATGGAGCGATAGAACAACCCCAACAACCAAAACACATAGGCAAGCGGAATCACCACAAGATGATACACCGCCTCGCGGAACGGAAATGCCAGCAAAGCGGCGATGACCGCAATAATAATCAGCGCCGCAAGGTTTCGGCGGGTCATACCGGTTCACCGCAATGTTGCAGAATGGAGGTGAGACACGCCACTGCTTCGCTCACCATGTTTGGATTCGATCGTTGCCCGCCGTAACGGACCGACTCGAAGAGGCGCGTCAGCGCGCGCACCGCGTCGGAGGGGATGCCTTCCGCTTCCAGGCGCGAGGCAAATTCACTGGGCGTCATCGAAGCGTTGCGGTTCAGGTTTTTGCGGTGTGAGACGGCATCGCTCATCCGATAGTAGCAGTTGAGGATCACATCCGACGATTCTCTGCCGGCGGATAAATCCAGGATCGAGGCGCGGGCGATCTTTGCGATCCGTCCTTTTGCAAGATCGGACGACGGCGCGTTGAGTTCCTTCCAGAAAGAATACGCTTTCCAAGCGATGAAAAGAACCAAAACGAGAAGTCCGAAACTCAACACGTACGCCCACCACGAAGCAGACTGAGGCGGCGTAAATTTGGGAGCCTCCGCTCCGGTCGTTATTTCGCCCGACTCAGCATTCAATGCGGAAAGGTTAAGCCCTAACTGGCTGAGGATGTTTGGGTAGCGTGTGAAGATCATGGATAACAGCCAGACCGTGAGCGCCGCCCGAATGACGGCATTGAGCAGGCGTTTGCGCATTTCGGGAGAGAGGAGCAAGCCGATCAGCGCGAACAGGATAACAAGCAAGATCAAGACGAGCAATTGAGTTTGGAAGGGGACAGCCTGCATGTTGCTGATGGCTTCGATGGCGGCGGCGCGAATACTGTTTGCCGTTCCGGCGCCGAATTGTTGCCCCGCTCGAAAGTCCATGCCGCCCAGCCCGGAGGCGAGGATCGTCAATGCCGCGAGGGCAATGAACGCCAGGGCGGCGATCAGGATTTTGTTGGACGATAAGGCGCGCATAGGGTGAGGGGATTGTACCATCCCGGCTATAATCACCAACACCCTCGCCATGACTGAATCAACCATCAACTGTGCCAGCCCTCTCCATCCGCATGCCGCGCAGGGATTGCGCCTCTTTAATGAAGGGAAGTACTTCGAGGCGCACGAAGCGCTGGAGGTCGCGTGGCTGGAAGAAAAGGGAAAAATCCGCGACTTGTACCGGGGAATTTTGCAAGTGGGCGTGGCATACCTGCACATCACGCGCGGGAATTACAACGGCGCGATCAAGGTGCATGGGCGGAGCGTGAGGTGGCTGAGGGATTTTCCGCCGGTCTGCCGGGGAATCGGCGTGGAGGAATTGCGGAGCGATGCGGAAGAGGCGATCAACGAAGTGGTGAGGCTGGGGGAAAAGAGAATTGGAGAATTCGACCTGGCGCGGCTGAGACCTGTCAAGTGGGAGGAAGGCTGGGGGGAACTGAAGCAGGCTTACCCTGAGTCGGACCGCAGGGTTTACATCTGCGATCGATGCGGAAGCGAGATGCGCGAGTCGAATTGCAAAGTCACTTGTCCCAATTGCGGAAACCGTTTCGATTGTTCAGACTTGAATATTTATTTCGATTGAAGCCGTGCGAAGGGTCGGAACCTTCGCACGGCTCATTATGTGGCAGGTTATTTCACGAGGCGGAAGGTCAGGATGCTTTTTTCAAAAACTTCCAGCTCCTTGTAAAACTCGTTGATTTGCGTCCAATACTCCACATACCAAACTGTATTGCCGTCTAAAAAAACATACAGCAAGCTATTGACATCAAGATTGTCTGTTGATTTTCCCTCATACAGGACTCGTAGCGCTGGCGCAGAATTCACGAACACCTTCCGTTGATCAACAATCCGCAGAGGAAGGGGAGTCGCCGTTATTTCGGCGGCGGAATTCGCCAAATGCGACTCGAGCGTATCGCCTTGTAGTGGTTCGTAGGCGATGATCACATACAGGTTGTATAGCGTAGTTGTTGTCGGCGTCCGCGAAAGAGTAAGGTCTAGGGTGATTTGCTTATCGAGGATCAACAGGTCTTTGATCGTGGTTTTCCGATAGTCACTCGGCAGCCAAATCTCAATATTCGCAGTCTTATGCTGTTTCCACCCTTCTGGAATCAATTGCTCATAGGGAATCGCGGTTGGCGGGAGCGTTGGCGTGGATGTGGGAGGCGCGACCAGGGTTGCGGTGGGGATGACAAGGGTCGGCGCGACCGGTTGAGGAGCCATCGAGGTTATCCCGCCTGTGAAAATGAAATACCCGGCAACGCAAAGGATCAATATCAATGTTCCCGCCAGCGCGCCCAGGACGCCGAGCTGAGGGATGGTCATGCCGAGATACCTGCGATTTGGATTCATAAGCCCTCCGCGCAATACAGATTGAGATTAGCTCATTTTCTACGGACGTTCTGGGTGAAAGATCCAATGAATTTATTTTACCCTTTTCGGATATTACTCAACCGTTATAAGTTCATCACTGAAAATCATTTCACGGATTAGGCGTTCCCACCATGGAAGGAACGACCATGGGCGTCAACGTCGGCGTAATCGTTGGAGCGAGAGTCGGGATCGGGTTCAGCCAACCACTGTAGAAAAAATAATCTTGCAAGAACCCATCACGCTCATCGCTGGTCATCAGGCGCGGGCGCGAGTAGTCTTCGAGGATACCGGTCAGCAATTCCACGCTGATGAGTTTACCGTCATAGATCACATAGCGATCGTAAAATTCGCGGCGGATTCCGGGCGGCATCCAATCCTGATCGCCCATTTGGTCGAAGAATAAGTTTCCAAGCCCATAATGGATGAAGGCATCGTTGTAGAATTCCATCATCTGCGGGTAATGCGCCTGACTGCCGCTGACGACCGACGCGCCGGAGTCTGCCATCAAACGGAAGTCCGCCATTTGTTGCGGGCTGGGGCGCGAGTCGTAACTTTCGTTCCATTGAAAGGTGGAGATCACCACATAGCCTTGCGCTTTCAATTCGGCGATCTTTTGCGCGAGATACTCAAAGTTGCAGGGGGCGGCGCCGGGGCGAAAATCGCGCGCGGTGGGGAAGCGGTCCACATCGGGCTTATTGCAACCTACGAAGGCGATCTTGTTGCCGTTGACTTCAAACAGGGCAGGCTCGAGCGAATCGTTCAAGTCTCTGCCGCCGCCGAAATAAGGAAGATCATGCTGGCTGTAAATATCGATGGTTTCCAACATCCCCTGCGCGCCGCGATCGGCAAAGTGATTGCCGGTCAACTCCACCACGTCCGCGCCGACATCGGTGAGCAGGTCGATGTATTTCGGGTCACTGCAAAAGACCAGCGGGCCGGTCGCGTCGGGCTTGGGGAATTCGCATCCCGTGAAGAACGGAATTTCGTTGCTGATGTGGGCGATGTCCGCTTCGCGCAGAACATCGCGGATCTTTTCGCCGGGGTACGTCACGCCTTTGTATTCCATCGTCACGGCGGTGGCGCGCACGAGGGCGGTGACGCCGGTGAGGATAACGGTTGTTAGTTTCGATGGGTCGTAATTAGAGAGTAGAGGATTAGAGAGTAGAGAATTGGTCGGCGTTTGAAGTGTAAAGTCTACCGTGAGTGGATAAGAGGCGAGGTCGAATTTTTTTCGGATCGGCGATTGACCGTCAATGGTCAACACTTTCCACTTCGGCTGGATTTCCTCAAACGGGATGATCGCCCAGGCCGATTCGCTCCACGCTTGGTCGAGCAGTTCGCCCGTCGAAACGATTCGCACCGACGGGGCGGCTGGGGCATCCCATAGGACGGTTAAGGCGTCCCGTGTAGATTTTTCCATCAACAGAGGCATCCCATTAAGCAGTTTGCCCTCCGTCCACGCGAGGTGGAGTTGGTCGAGGGTGACGCCGTCTGTCACGGTTGGGAACGGCGCGACGAGCGCGTACACCCATTGGATTTTTTTCTCGCTCAGCGACGGATGCGATTCGACGAACGGCGAGGCGTCGAGGATGAAATTCGACAGGTTCAAATTTTGCATTTGTTCGCGCAGTGACGCGGGGACCGACTCGCCGATGTGCGCGCCCGGTGCGGGGGTGAATGTGATGGGTTTTTGTGTTGCGATAGACGTTGGTGTTGATGAAGAGACTGGGGACTGGAGACTTAGTGTTGCTTGAGGGGAGCAGGAAATTAACAGGAGGAGAATAAAGAGTGAGTGAAATTTTTTCATGGCGCGATGATTATACTCTCGCCCTCACCCCTAGCCCCTCTCCCTTGGGGAGAGGGGGATTCTCATGCCTTCAATGTAATTTCAGCGAGCGAAAATTCTTTCAGCGCGGATTTGTCAATGATCACGCCCAAGCCGTGAGCGGTTGGGACGGTGATCGTGCTGTCGTCGTTCAGCACAAATCGCTCGTTCGTGATGTCGCGGTGATAGTAGCGATCCGAAGCGGAGATGTCGCCGGGCAGGACGAAGCCCGGCAGAGACGCGAGCGCGAGATTCGAGGCGCGTCCGATTCCCGTTTCGAGCATCCCGCCGCACCACACAGGGACTTGTTGAGCGAGGCAGTGATCGTGAATCGCGATGGCTTGACTCAATCCGCCGACGCGGGCGGGTTTGACGTTGATGATCTTGCAGGCTTTCATTTCCAGCGCATAACGCGCATGGCGCGGCGAGACCACGCTTTCATCGAGGCAGATGGGCGTTTTGAATTCGGCTTGCAGGAGGCGATGATCCCAAATGTCATCTTCGAAGAGCGGTTGTTCGATCAACAGCAAGTTCAGGTCGTCAATCTTCTTCAACACCTGCGCGGACTCAAGCGCGTACGCGGAGTTGGCGTCCACTTGCAAGCGCAAGTCGGGATGCGCTTTGCGAACGGCGAGCGTCTCTTCCACTTCGCGCCCCGGCTTGATCTTGATCTTCACGCGGCGATACCCTTGACCCAAATACGAATCAACCGTCTTCACCAGCGCGGATGCGGATTCTTGAATCCCGATGGAGACTCCCACATCCACTTTGTCGCGTGTGCCGCCGAACATTTCTTTCAGCGGCTTGCCATCGCGTTTACCGAGCAGATCCCACAACGCCATTTCGACTCCCGCCTTGGCGAGGTGATGACCGCGAATCCGCTCGACGCGGGATTGGAAATCATCCGCGTCCTGGAGGTCTTGTCCCAGCACGAGCGGGGCGATGAAATCTTTGAGGATGTGCCACGCGGTGCCGGTCGTTTCGTAGTTGTAGCCCGGCTCGCGCGAAGCGACACATTCGCCCCAGCCGGTCAGTCCTTCGGCGTGGAGTTCAATGATGACGCATTCGCGCACGGTCTCGCGCCCGAACGAGGTCTCGAACGGCGCAACCAGCGGCATGGAGATGTGGTGGAGGGTGAGGGAGGTGAGTTTCATAAGGGTGCACTCAAAGTTTGTAGATGAGTTTTCAAAAAGGAGCCTCTGAGATAGGCTTGGGCTTGGACAAGCATAAACCCGAACTCGGAGGCTCAAATG
>WBZR01000405.1_pt1 | contig 70004 bp, 60 predicted proteins | sample 5204231 | NCBI WGS metagenome assembly WBZR01 (sample SAMN12412403, study PRJNA552823) | activated sludge metagenome | isolation source: activated sludge from anammox sidestream of wastewater treatment plant... | place: USA: Virginia | collected 2017-08 | reverse complement strand
TATGGCTTTACCAAAGTAGAGAAAAGGGTGTGGTGAGTAGGGCAAAGGCTTGTGAGATGTGCGCGGCAAACCAGCGACGGGCGTGAGCGGCATTATGAAATTTAGCCTGTCGAATGAGAGCCAAAACAAGATTGTTGAGGGAGGCCATGACTTTTCCAGTATTGCCGACAGTCATGCGAGTAGCATCTTCTTTGAAAGTGACATCTCTGCGATAATGCAAACCGGTCTCAATGCCCCAATGGGCGCGGCGAATATGCAAGAGGCGGGCGGGAGTGGCTTGGGTACGGGTCAAACTGGTAATGCCGAATTCGATTTCATGGGAAGTACGGTAGCAGTGTCCAGAACGCCACCATTGGAATTGACGTTCCAAACGGTAGACTTGCGCCAGACCCGGCCAAGTCGAATAGGGGTTGAGCATTTCACTGGTGGTAATCGTGCGAGTTTCAAGGCGGCCATGCCCTTTGTTGACTTTGTGAGCCGTGAGGAAATCGGTCTGGATTTTCCCAAAACCAGGCTTCGGATATTCAGGGGCAAAGAGTTGCTGAATGTTTTGGTATAAGTGCAATTGATTTTCCTTGACTGGCAGAACATAGTCGCCGCCTTGGCTCACAATCTGAGTGGCTAGGGCTCTTTGAGTGTGAATCGCATCTGCGGTGACCACTTTGTGCGAGATTTCCACAGGGTGTAGAGCTTTGGAGGCTTTCGTGATTTCATTTTCTTTGCGACCCACTTCCACCTGCGACAGTACTTTTGCCTGTTCCACATCATAGACACTCAATAAATATTCTCCCGCCTCTTCATCCTTCTTGCGCATGCCGCGCACCGCCTTCCCATCCAGCGCATACACTTCCCCGTGCGCACCACCCTGGTTGTATTCCCCCACCAACCTCTCGATCTCTTCCTGATAGACCACGTGTGCCATGATCCGACGATACGTATTGTAATGCGGCAGGCTGGGTCGCTCCAGACGCAATAACTTCACAAGCTGCTCCTGATGGTTGCTGGCCCAATCCGCAATTTCCATCGGTCGATCACTGCCACACAACTTTGCCAGCACAATGATCATCAACACAGTTTCCAGACGGTAACGCTTCCCCTTGGCCTTCCGAACATCCGTTAACTGACAGAACCGTTCATACACACTCCCGCGTTCAAATTCAAAGCCATCCGCACTGAACTCTCGTTCAACTTTGCCTGTGCTATACTCCATTTTAGATCCTCCTCGGTCTTTTTGCTTGTCTCTACTCGCAATTGTACCGAGAAGGATCTACTTTTTGCTCTTTGTCAACCTACTTTGGTAAAGCCATACGCTGTAAAATAGGGACAGACGATGGCTTGATCAATGAGAATGATTTACCACAGAGCGCGCAGAGATTCTGAGTTTTTTCTCAAAGGTCTCAGTGAACTCTGTGGCTAAATAAATAAACCAAAAGGGATACTTCCATGGCTGAGACAAACTCCAAACCCATCTACCGCATCATGGACTTGAGTGAGGCTGACCGCCCACGAGAGAGATTATCCACGCTTGGACCGCAAGCCCTCACCAACGCCGAACTGATCGCCATACTGCTACGAGTCGGTGTAAAAGGTGAAAACGCAGTGGAAGTGGGTCAACGCTTGCTGAAAAAGTTCAACGGGCTGACGGGACTCCACCGCGCGCCATTCGCTGACCTGAAAAAACAACACGGACTCGGCGACGCCAAAGCCGCGCAGATCAAAGCGGCGATCGAACTCGGTCGAAGGCTGACGCTCGAATCCCCCGAAGAAAGAATCGCCATCAACTCCCCTGCCGATGCCGCCGCGCTGGTCTCGTACGAAATGTCCGCGTTGGAGCAGGAGCATCTGCGCGTGATGCTGCTCGATAGGAGGAATCGTGTGATCGAAACGGTCGAGGTTTACAAAGGCTCGGTCAATTCGTCGCAAGTGCGAGTCGGCGAGATCTTCAAGGAAGCGATCCGCAAGAACGCTTCTTGCATCGTCATCATCCACAACCACCCCAGCGGAGACCCCACCCCCAGCCCCGATGATGTCGCCGTAACGCGCGCCATCGTGCAGGCAGGAAAATTGCTAGATGTGGATGTGCTAGATCATCTCGTGATCGGTCAGGGCAAGTGGGTGTCGTTGAAGGAACGAGGCTTGGGGTTTGTATAAGCCCTTGATTATAGTATCACTTTATGATATTATATATTCGTGGACAACAAGCACCGCAAAACTCTCGAAGCAATATTTGAAAAGCCGGAACGAGCCAATATTGCATGGAGAGATGTGGAAGCCTTGTTCACCGCATTGGGCGCTGAGATTACAGAAGGAAATGGCTCACGAGTGCGGGTTGCGTTGAAAGGAGTTCGGGCTGTGTTTCACCGCCCCCACCCGAGGAAAGAGACAAATAAAGGAGCCGTCAAGTCTGTTCGCAGGTTTCTTGAGACGGCAGGAGTAAAACCATGATGGAATATAAAGGATATGTCGGCAAAGTTGAAATTGACGATGATGCGGGCATTTTGCACGGCGAAGTGATCAATGTCCGTGATGTGATTACGTTCGAAGGCGAAAGCGTTGACGAGGTTCAAAAGGCATTTCGAGATTCGGTGGATGATTATCTCGACTTTTGCGCCAAGCGCAAAGAATCGCCTGAAAAACCGTTCTCGGGCAAGTTCGTCCTTCGCCTCCCCGCTGAATTACATCGCAAAGTCTACATTCAGGCAAAATTGGAAGATAAAAGCTTGAACGGTTGGGTTACAGATGTTTTGGAAACCGCGCTTGAAAACGAGTGACTGCGCCATCGTGCAGGCAGGCAAACTGCTCGATGTGGACGTGCTAGACCATCTCGTCATCGGTCAGGGCAAGTGGATGTCGCTGAAAGGACGCGGTTTGGGGTTTGCGTAAAGCTAGAAAAGTAGTATATTTGAATAATGTATTAGATATTTCCACTCAAGACGTTATTGGGAAGCGTCACACGCAAAACATCCGATCAATTTATGAAAGGTTTTAAGAAAGGTAATGAACTATGGACGATCCATTAAAATCCGATGGTAAGAAATATGTGATTTTAGCGTTGGCAATCTCAATCATTCCCGAGATACTTGGATGGTTCTATACAGGGATTAATTTAATAAGGTTACTAGTAACACTTATATTTGTTTATCTAATATATAGAGGTCTTAATTGGGCACGCTGGTTGTATGTGGCTTTCATGCTTTTAGGAGCACTGCTTGCTGGATATAGCTTAAGCAATATTGGCTTTGCTCATGATTCTGCTTTTCTTTTTGTAATAATATTGGTTTGTGCTATAGTAACAGCTTTTTTGTTGGTTTTTCCTCAAAGCGTAGCAAACTATTTCGGGCGAAAAAAGGCTTAACAACGCCCGCAAGACCAATGCGCAAATGCACCCACAATTCATAATGAATCTTTTGCGCCAATCACCCACTCCTCCTCACCCCAAACTCCCGAAACTCTCCAGTAGACTCCTCCCACTCCACCGTTGACTCATCCACCCGCGACAAGCTGGGACCTTGCTTCATCATCTCGATGAAGCGTTCCACGTTTTCGCGCTCCCCCTCTGCAATTGCTTCTACTGTGTTGTAGCCGACATTACGAACCCAGCCCGTTAGCCCTCCAATTTGGCGCGCGTGATATTCCACGTGGGCGCGGAAGCCCACGCCTTGCACGCGTCCCTTTACGAAGATGTGCGCGCGGACAAAATCTGTCATTGGATAATTTCTCCTGTGTAAAATCGAAGGATCAACGACCATGGACACTGGACAATCGACCACTGTTCACTGGCAACTAATGCATGGTCTAAGGTCTATGGTCAATGGTCTATGGAGCTCAGATCAAAAAATCACTTCCCCGGCTTCTGCCGCATCGCAAGCAACCCCAACGCCAGCGGAATGACCAGCATCACGCACAACAACACCAGGTACGGAAACGTGGCTTGCAAGGCAGTATCCACGACATCCTGCCCCAACGCCGATCGCCGCCAGTCGGCTTCCAGTTGCGTCAATGTCAATCCGTACACCAACTCCACGCCGCTGTCGCAGGCCAAACCATCGGCATAGGCAGTGGCGAGGTCGACAAGTTTGGTAACGCCGAACGTGTCGCGCAGAAAGGCGGTAAACGACCGGGCTTGGGCATACGCCAAAAACGCCGAATCAGATTGAACGGGGAAAGAAGCGCACAAATCCACGAACGGGATTAACGCGCCGCGCGCGGCGGCATCCGACAGCGCGCGATCGTATTCGGGCGTCGGGTTTGCCTCCACAAGAGTCGCGAACCCTTCGCGCAACCAAGCGGGCGCCCGATCGTATCCCTCGCCGAGGTAACGATACATGATCACATGCATCAACTCATGCGGAATGCGCCAGCCCATCAGTTCGGCTTGCTCATTGCCCGGCTCGATCACCGCCAGCGCCGCGCTGCTCGACGGCTCCGCCACACCCACCACCCACGAATCATAGCCGGGGAATTGCATATCGCTTTGCGAAGCATAGATAAAAATATCGACCGGCTGAGAAAGATCAACGGGAAAATATTGTCCGATGGTCTCCAGCCCCGCGCGCGCGGCGTTCAACGTGTCTTGCGCAAACGCATCATCGCCCCGCGCCCAGCGCAAGCGCAACCCGCCCTCATCCAACTCCTGCCAATTGAATCGATTATCGTCGTATCGAAACGAATAAAAATCGCTTTGGAACGCGGCGTCGTCGCCAAGCACAAGATCATACCGCCAATACACCAGCGTGAACGGGCGAATGTTGGTTTGCCGCGCATCCAGGGTGAATTGCGATGTTCCATCCGGGTTCACCGTCAGCGGTTCCGAACGAAGGACGTTCAACCGCTGATCGAAGATCGTGATCGACGCGCTTTGTAACGGGCTGGGCGAAAGGATCGCGGCAAGGAAATCGACTTGCTCCCCAAACCGATACACCGCCTCGACGCGCTCAAACGCGACGCCCGCCTGCCCCGCCGGCGCGTTCAACCCCGACGAGTGAACCTGCCTCGCCCACCCCAACGCATACGCCAGTGTCATGAAGATCGAGAGGCGCGCGAGTTTCACCGTCATCTCCCCAACAGCACGATCAGCGGAGTCAACGTTAGCGGGCTAAGCACTGTGCCGAGGTACACAATGGCAGTCACCAGCGATGAATCGAGTTTATATTCGGTGGCAAGGATCGTGGTATTCACCGCCGCCGGCATCGACGATTGAATTACCGCCGCCTGTTGCGCCGCGCCGCTTAACCCAAAGAGGAGGCTGAGAAAAAATCCGACGAGGGGTCCTGCCAATAGGCGCAGGGAAACGCTCAAACTCACGCCGCGCAATTTCTCTGTCCACTGCACGCGCGAGAGTTCCACGCCAAGCAGGACGATCATCATCGGAATGCTCCCGCCCGCGGCAAGCTCGATGGTGCGCGCGAGCGCCATAGGTATTTCAACATGCAACGCCCGGAACAGCACAGCGAACACCAGGCTATACACCACCGGCACTTTGAACATGCCAAGAAAGGCTTGCTTGAAGTTCATGTGCCCAAGCGAGGCGATCAACACGCCGCCGGTGTTGTGCAAAATTGCCGTGGTCACAAAGAATAAGCCGGCGTATTTTAGCGCGTCGCCGCCAAACGCAAACGATACAAGCGGAAGCCCGTAGTTGCCCGTGTTGCCAAAGACCGTGGCGATCATCACCGCCGCCAGGGTAGGGCGGTCGAGTTTAAAGGCGAGGCTAAACCCCAGCGTGATTCCCAGCATCATGAAGATGTACACGGCTGTGAAAGACACCACCTTCACGGCTTCGGTGATGTCGATCTCGTTTTGCACAAGCAGTTCAAAGACGAGCATCGGCGCAAAAATATAGAAGATCACCCGCCCAAGCGAGCGCGAGTCGATAGGGAATATTTTACCGAGGGTAAACCCAGCCCCGCTCAGGAGCAGGATCGGCAGGAGGTTGTTGGCAAATGTGGAGGCAAGAAGGGAAAGCGACATGGGTATAGAGTAAAAAGATCACGGGGATTATAACGTCTCCGTGACCGGGAAAAATTTCTCTACGGTATTGATGTTCGCAAAGATAGTTTCAAACTTTTTTTGCCATACATCGCCTCAATATACTTTTGGAAATTGTTCAGAAGCCTCAGAAACTGTTTCCCAGCTCTTTCTTTGCCACACCTCATCCCGATGTCTTTCGGGAGAGCGCGCAGAAAATTCTGAGAAAACCCATCAAAATCTTTGAAACACTTTCTTAGGAATCTTCTTCCTCATCCTCCTCTTCGCCATCGAACTCCAGGTCGGGTTCAATGTTGAAGAGGTCGAACTTGTCCAACTCATCGGTGAAGGCGAGGTTTTCGAGCGCCTCTTCGAGGAATTCGATCTGGTCTTCATTTTCATCGTCGGTCTGGTCGAGCAGGTTTTCGATGAAGGCGCGCGCATCCTCGCCGCCGATCTGCGAAAGCGACCAGATGATCGCGCCGGTCACATCGTCGTCTTCTTCCTCTTCGACCAACTTCAATAAAATCGGGAGGGTTTCTTTGATGCCCAGCTGGCCCGCCGCTTCGACCGCGCTTTCGCGCACATTGCGGTTCACGTTGGCGAGCGAGGCGATCACATCCTCGTTCCAACGGTTGTCGGCGGAGCGCCCCATCGCAAACAGCGCGGAGGTCTGCCAGGCGGGGTCTTCGCGCTTGAACGATGACTCGATCAATGCCATCACCTCGGGGCGGGAGGAAAATCCCAGCGCTTCGAGCGCGCGCCGGCGGGCCCGCCCATCGTCATTTCCATTCGCGGCGGAGAGCAGTTCATCTTCCACTTGTTGCTTGATCGCGGGAGGGATTTCTTCGAGTTCGCCAAGGGCAACGAACATGCCGAGGTTGGCGGCGGCTTCGGCGCGTGTTTGCGCGTCCGCATCCGATTTGAGCAGGTCGATGTACTGCGGGATCAGGCGGGTATCGTCCGATTCGCGCAGGAGGCGCAGAGCGCGCCCGCGCACGGAAGCATCCGCATCGTTGAGAATCGATTTTGCAAAATCGTCGAATGAGACGAGCGTATTCTCTTCGGCAAGCGCTTCAAGTTGTTCAAGCACGTTTAATTTGCGTTTGACGCTGACGCGCGACCAAATGTCGCCGAGGGTTTTGAGTTCAAGCGCGCCCATGTCGGAAAAATGGTGCAGGAACTTGGGAGAAAATTCCTTTTTCTCGTTGAGCAGGGCGTCGAGCACAAGTTGGAAGGGATTCGGGTTTGGGTTCATTGGTTATGGCACTACAATGCCGATCGGGTTAACAAAGTCCATTACGTTGACGTAGATCATGAACAACAGGAGCACGGTCATGCCGAGTCCGTGCACGAGGTTTTCCACGTTGGGGGGCACGCGGCGTCGGAAGATCAACTCTGGCAGGAGGAAGATGATGCGTCCGCCATCCAGCGCGGGGAACGGGAACAGGTTGAAGATGCCGAGGCTGATCGAAAGCCCGGCAATGAGTTCAAGCGTGCGTACCGGTTGGTCGGCGGGATCGGTTGGGGCGGCGTTACCAACGTTTGTGTTGGCTGTCGCTTCCATATCGTGACTCACGGTTTGCCCGATGATGTCGTAGATGCCTTTCAATCCAATCACGCGGCTTTGCTCCGGGGTGAGGGTGCCGCGAATCATTTGCGCGGGGAGCGAGATCAAATTACGGATGTTGAAGTAGGTGTACCTCGCGCCGAGGCTGAGAGTTTCAAGGGGCGAATCAGACCGAACGAAGGGCACACCCAGCCCCACTCCGATCATGACGCGGTTTTGCGTCTTGTCGAATTGCGGCTGGGCGATCAACTCCAGTTCCTCTCCGTTGCGGTTCACGAGGAAGGTCACAGGTTGGTCTTGGCCCGCATCCACGATCATGCGGAGTTCGTCGTAACTGCGGATGGGTTGCCCGTTCCCGCTGATGAAAATATCGCCGGATTGAAACCCCGCCGTCTGGGCTGGGCTTCCATCGACCACCGATGACACGAGCACGCGGGTGGTATCGGGGGCGCCGACGCGGTAGAAAATGAAACTGTAAATAAGCACAGCCGTAAGCAGGTTCATCAACGGGCCGGCGACGAGCACGGCGAAGCGCTTCCACGGTGTTGCGGCCGCCAGCCCGCCCGCCACATTCGGGTCGTTCTCGCCTTTGGGTCTGACGAAGCCTCCGAGTGGAAGCCAGTTCAGCGTGAAGCGCGTTCCCCGCCAGGTGAAGAGGGTGATCGCGCCCGGGGTGGGCAAGCCTAGCCCAAATTCTTCCACTTCGATGTTGCACCAACGCGCAACGATATAGTGCCCGAATTCGTGGATGATGACCATGCCGCTAAAGGCAAGGATAAAGACAATGGGTGTGAGAATGGTTTCGTTCATGGTTTTCCTTCGCGCGAGGATTATATCGCCAATTGACAAGACGCTCTGAGACGCAAAGAAGTTTCTAATGCTTTTCATAGGTCTGGGGTAGAATTATTCCATTGTTTTCTACCGTACAAAAGACGAAGCTGAACCGCGAAATGTCGCCATGGCGCCATGCGATACCTGCTTAGGGCGCGAAGAAAACCTTAACCGGAAAGGAAAACTCTCATGACCGATAGCGCCTGTCTTTTCTGTAAGATCATTTCAGGTGAAATCCCCGGAACCGTCGTGTACCGCGATGAGCAAACCACCGCTTTCCGCGACATCAACCCGGTCGCGCCGACGCACATTCTGATCGTGCCGAACCGTCACATCGAGTCGGTTGCCGCGCTCGAGAAAGCGGATGAGTCGTTGATGGGGCATCTCGTCACGGTTGCGCGGTCCCTTGCAGAACAAGAGCGCATCGATACCACGGGCTACCGACTGATCACAAATCACGGCGCGGATGGCGGGCAAACCGTGTTCCATTTGCACCTCCATTTGATTGGCGGGCAGAGGATGAAGCACCCGATGGGGTGATGTTAGGATGAAGGATGAAAAAGCCGCCGAAAATTTCGGCGGCTTTTATGTTTTACCTTTTATCCAGCGGGCTTCCCTTCAATTTGCTTTGGGGTTGACCGGCGCGCCAGGAATAATATCCAAGCCCGGCGCCGGCGAGCAACAGCAAAATGCCGAAGAGACCCAGAATGGACGATCTGCCGCCGCCTTCGGTTTCGGTCGGTTCGCTGACTGTCACCGTTTTGGGTTGCGCCCCAAAATCAACAGATGCCCGGTCGCCTGCCCTCACGGTGAAGTTATAGCTCATCACCATGGTCGGGTTGTAACTATCGGGCACCGCCATGCTGACGTTGTAATCTCCCTGCGGCACATCTTCGAAGCACGAACGATCCGGTTCCAGCGTGTCTGGGTCGAAGGTGGAAACAGTATCCTTGGTCTCGGCATACGAGCCGTTGATGTTCGTCAGACTGACCGCGCCGCCATCGATGCCGAATTCCGTTTCCTGCCGCAACGCGTCTCCGTTGGCATCGTTGAAGAGCAGGACGCACACGATCGTTGTCCCATCGATCGGCGTGGAGGTGGGTGTCGGCGACGGAAGTGTGGGCGCGGGGCCGGCGGTAGGCTCAATAGAGATTACGCCGACAACAAGTTGTTGACCAACTGTTAGAGCGCAATCTTGATCAAGGCGCGTGTTTAATAAACGCAGTTGCGCGACAGTGATCCCATGCAAGAGCGCCACTTGCCCGCAGTTATCCCCGTCCACCACTGTGTATAGGATGCGACCATCCGCTCCCGGCGTGGCAGTCACAAATCCCTGCCCGCGCGGCGCGGCGGAGGCTTGCGTCGAAGAGAAGGCAATGCCCACAACAAGAATCGACAGCAAATAAAAGCAAATAATGAGTATGGTTCTGCGGTTCATCGGCGGGATTATATCAGGGTTGGTTATTGCCTCGCGCGCGGCACTTGGAACTGCAAAGCGCGCAAGGGAAAATCGTTTCGCGCTCCTACATTCTTGCTTAGCGATAAGAACAATCGGTCTACGAGAGTGTTTCTTAAGTCTTTTTTGGACACGGATAACGCGGATTTCACGGAGAAAACCATTTAAAAATCCGTGTTTGACCGTGTCATCCGTCAAACTTGTACTGCGACTGAAAGGAGTGTCGAAGTATCCGTGTACTTAAGAAACAGGGTCTAAGCGTTATATCGCTTTCGGATTTCCGGCAAAAAATAATCGTCGAAGAATCGATCCGCATCGTATTCCGGTTGCCAGCCCCACTCGGCGCGCGCCAGTGAATCGTCCACATCTTCGGGCCACGAGTCGACGATGCCCTGCCGGCGCGGGTTCGGCTCGAATGTAATCTCCGCGCCGGGAAAGGCTTTCAACGCGCGGTCGCGGAACTCGCCGGCGGTAAGCGCGAATGCCGCAATGTTATATACCTGATGGCTCAACTTCTCGCGCGGCGCATCCATCAACATCAACAGCGAGCGGATCGCGTCGGGCATTGCCATGAACGAAATTTTCGCGTCTTCGCGCGCGAAACAGGCATAGGGCTTCCCCTGCGCCGCGGCGTGGAGCATCTCCGGTCCGTAGTCGCTGGTGCCGCCGCTCGGCAGGGTAAAGGCTGAGATCAAGCCGGGGAACCGAATCGACCGAAAGTCCAGGAAGTGAGGCGGGTTTTCATCCAAATGTTTTTGACCGAAAAACTTGCTGTAATAAATTCCCAGTTTTTCACAATACAACTTATTGCACCCATACATGGTCTGCGGCGCGTTATATTCGTTTTCCTTCACGCGCCCCGCCGAGTTCTTCACCGCAAGAGTCCCCATCCCATAAGCCGCGATCGAGCTCGGGAACAAAAACTTCACCGACTTGCGATGCTTCTCCGAACGATACGCGGCGAGCATGAGCAACTGCATGGTGCCCTCCACGTTGATGCGATGCGCCTCCTCGCTTGCCACCTCGGCTTTGGAAGACAGCGACGCCGCAAGATGAAAGATCACATCGAAATCGTAATCGTAAAATGTTTTGATCTTGTACACCAGGTCCCCCTGCACATGCTCCGCAGAAATATTCTTGATGCTCTCGGGCAACGGCGCCAGGTCCGACGTTGTGATGTGATACCCGCCGCGCCGCGCCAATGCCTGCACCAGAGCCTGACCAATTTCTCCGCACGCGCCCGTCACCAGCGCCTTCTGTTCAGTCATACAATCTCCTTGTATGCTAGAATGTCGAACGACGATATTGTACTTCATGCGAACCCTACTCGTTATTTTTTTGATGGGATGTCTCACCTCATCCTGCTCGCCAGCGGATACGATTCCAACCGCCTCGACCTCATCGCCCTCGGAGACTCCGCTTCCAACGCCGAGTGTGGTCTGGTTCCCCCCCTCTGCCACGCCAACCCTTCCAGCGGTGGTGACAGCCACCTCCACACCAGAGATGAAACCCGGCATTGGCGCGTTGATCCTCAATGACGATTTCTCCGATTTCGCCTCATGGGACACTGCCGTATCGGACCAGGGGAGCGCCGCCATCAGCCGCAACCGCTTGACCATTGTTGTGCAACCCGGCATTTATCTCGCCAGCCTAAGGCACGATTTGGCTGTGGGCAACTTCTACGCCGAGATCACCGCGCGAACGAGCACCTGCCGCGGCGACGACAACTACGGGCTGATCCTCCGCGCCGCGGGAAATTCGTTCTATCGTTTTGCTCTCGCTTGCAATGGCCTGGTCTTCGTGGAGCGAGTCAAAACCGGCACGCGGCTGACCATCTTCGAGCCGGTCGCCAGCGGGGACGCCCCCCCGGGCGCACCGGGCGAAGCGCGCATTGGCATTTGGGCGGTCAACGCCGAGATGCGGGTCTTTCTCAACGGTCGTTTTCAATTCAGCATCATCGATAAAAGTTTTCCCAACGGTGGTTTCGGCGTGTACGCGCGTTCGGCGGGCGATACCCCGGTCACGGTTACGTTTTCCGATTTAATCATCTACGATGTCAATTACACCGCGCCCACCAGAACTCCTTCGCCATAATTCAGAATTAAAGAACAAAAGAACTCCGAAGGAGTGGGATTTTTATAGATGGAAGGCAATATATGATGCAACCTCGAAGGCACCGCGTTGAGCTTGTCGAAACGAGTGTCATGTTTTGGAGCATCATGTCATCCCTTCGGGATTTAGAAAAATTAACGTTTCGTTCTATAATCACTACATCCCTTCGGGATTGATTCAACGTGAAAGCAATTTGCCGATTTACGAATTACCAATTACTATTAAACAATGTCGCGCAACAAATTGAATAACTTGACCAACAAGGAATGGTTGAAGTTCCAGAAGTCATGGTTCATCCATAATCCTCCGCCGCGCAAGAAGGGCGTGTTGGTTCATCCCGCCAAATACCCAGAGACGATGGCGCAGGAGTTCATCGAGTTCTTCACCAAGGAAGGCGAGACCGTGCTCGACCCCATGGCAGGGACAGGTTCGACTCTCGTCGCGGCATTGCGCGCAGGGCGGAATAGTTACGGCATCGAGTTGAATCCCAAATACGCAAAGATCGCGGCGAAGATCATTGAGGAGGAAAGAAAAGTGTTGGGCGAAGAGGTCGAAGGTCTAACGTCGAAAGTCATCAATGGAGATGCCGCCTCAATTACCAATTACCAATTACCAAGTATTGATTACGTCCTCACCTCCCCTCCCTATTGGGATATGTTGAAAGCAAGAGGCGCAGAGACTCAAAAGAAACGCCGCGACTCCGCCGAGTTGGACGTCCACTATTCGGATGACCCAAATGACTTGGGAAATATTGAGGATTATGAAAAGTTTTTGGAGGGGTTGATTGATATTTACCAACGACTAAAACCGCTACTACGCGAGAAAGCGTATCTCACGATCATCGTCAAGAACGTGAAGAAGGGCGGAAAGATCTATCCGCTGGCGTGGGATATTGCGAGGGAACTGGGGAAGACGTACACACTAAAAGACGAAAAAATCTGGTTGCAGGATAACCAATCCCTTGCGCCGTTCGGGATGGGTTCCGCGTGGGTTAGTAATACGTTCCATCATTATTGTTTGCAGTTTAGGAACGAGCGCGGAAACCCATGAGCAAAAAAGAAAACAAACAGCCCGAAGGCGACGATTACCTTGAACAACTCCAATGGCAATCGAGTTTTCGAGGGCGCTGGAGTTCTCGTTTTACGCCACGATGGAAATATAAAATCGTATATAACAATCAGAAGCAAACTCTGGTCAATAGGATATTAAGTTGGCTGGTGGTGGTTTTGTTGGTTGCGGGCTTGTTTATCGCAACCACGACTCCAATTTCACATGGAGAATATGGTTTGCCAATTGTGGCGGGATCGATTATTTCATTGGCTATCGTTTTCTTTCTGTTTGCCGTTCGAGACGCTAAAAAAGTCAACGATGATGATGACGAAGACTTCGAATGATTACCCCCTCCAACCTCCTCCACCTCCCCTACACCCGCGATTTGACCGAGGCGGGGATTGCGTACGCGCTGAGGTCGTTGCCACACATGATCAATCGCATGGGCGCGTCTCCTTATGACAAGTTGCGAAGGACTGTGGCGGGCGTGGCGGTGGAGTTGGCGTTTCGGCGGCATCTTTCGGAGCAGAAGATTCCCTTCGATGTGAAAGGCGCGGCTCCGTTCACGAACCCGCATCGCTATGATGTGTCGCTTGGCGGGCGGAGATGCGACATCCAATCTTTTTTCATTTCGCATCGCGATCAAATTTCAGAGATGAAGCGCAACCCGCAGGTGATCTTGAACGCGCCCGCGCTTATCCCCTCCGACCAAAATGCGGCGGAGGGACATTTGGACAGCGACATTTACCTCTTCGCATTTTTATCCGGTCTCATCGCCGCATCGCAGGAGGATTTGAGGAAAGCCGTCGGCGCGGGACAGCCGCATTACTTGGTTCACGTCATGCCTGATGCGTGGGCGCATCCCGCCGCGTGGGCTCCGCTCGGCGCGCTGGTCGTCAAGTCGGAAGCGGAGGAGACGATGAGGCTCGAGTTGGGCGGGCAGGTCGAAGGGCGAGAGACGCGTCTGCTGGAGGTGGAGATTCCGCCGCGCGGGCGAGTCGAAATCCCCAATGAATTCTTTTCGCTGGCGCGCATCCACAGTAAAACGCCGCCGAACGCGCGGATCGGGATTCGAAAAATGAGCGAAAGCGAAGCGCATGTGATCGGCGCGTTCGATTGGGGTAATATCTGGGTCTACGGCATGGGCATTGTGCTGGCTGGCTATCTATCACGCGAAGAGTTCAACCGCCGCGCCACGCCCATCCCTGAAGGCGCGCGAGTGTTTCAATATGAAAAGACGCGCGTCAAGAATCTCGCGGTGTCGGTGGTCGATCTGAAACCCATCGCCAATTTATTCAACCGCATAAAGGAACAAACAATATGAAACTAAAACGCATTGGTTTGGGTTTGTTGGTTTTATCCATGCTTTCATGCAATTTCGTCACGCGGATGATTATCCCCGCGACCTCTACGCCGATCCCAGCCTCGACGCCGATCGCAACCCTCACGCCAACTTCCTCTCCGCTGGTCCCATCGTACATTCCGCCAGAGTGTCAGGCCTCCGCGCCGTTCGCCACGATCTCGCCGGACCTTGCGCTGGCTCAGCCCACCGTCACCTTTGAGCCGAACCCCGAAGTTTCCAAAGACCTGCAAGTGGATGTGTTCGACGAACTCACCAAAAAAGTGGATGCGGTGTACGTGTACCCCGATTTCAACGGCAAAGATTGGGCAGAGATCAAAGCGCGTTACCGCGCCAAGATCGAAGCGGGGTTGAATACCGAATCGTTCTACCTGGAAATGCAGGCGATGATCAACGAACTGGGCGACGAGCATTCGTTTTATCTTTCGCCTCTCGAGGTGGAAGCCTCCGAAGCGGAGTTGCGCGGCGAGAACGACTATGTGGGCGTGGGTATTTTCTCCCTGCCCGACCCCGAGCGGCAGATCATCTCGATCATTTCCACCTTCCCCGACTCGCCCGCCGAACATGCGGGAATTAAACCGCACGATAAAGTGATTGCCGTCGACGGTGTCCCTCTGCAATTCGATGTCGACGCCACGCGCCAAATTCGCGGACCGAAATGTTCGGCGGTGACGCTCACGGTGCAAACGCCGGGCGAGTCGCCGCGCGACATCATGTTGGTCCGCGCCTCCATTCAGGGAAACTTGAACATCGTTTCACAACTTGTGCCAACCGCCGACGGTTCGAAGATCGGCTATATTTTCATCCCCACCTTTTTCGATGAAACGATTCCCCCGCAGATGATCGACGCGCTGGAAGCATTCGGTCCGCTGGATGGGCTGATCCTCGACGTGCGCTTGAACGGCGGCGGGAGCAGTTCGGTGGTGGACCCGATCTTTGAACTGTTCGTGGACGGCGTGCTGGGGAAATTCGTCAGCCGCAACGATTCGCGCACGCTTCAGGTCAAAGCGGACCCGATCAATAACTCGCAGACCGTGCCGATCATCGTCATCGTAAGCGAGGATACCGTCAGCTATGGCGAGATCTTCGCCGGGGTGTTGAAAGACCTCGGTCGCGCAAAAGTGGTCGGGCAGACCAGCCTCGGCAATGTGGAAGTGTTGCACGGCTATGACTTCGACGACAACTCACAGGTGTGGATCGCCTCTGAAACTTTTTACTCCGCCACCTCCGAAACCAATTTCGAACTATCGGGGATCATCCCCGATGTGGAAGCCTTCGCCGAATGGGATTCGATCACCTTCGAGACCGATCCTTCCATCAAAGCGGCAGTTGAGTTATTGGGACATTGACCCCTCCGCCGCTGTAACGGCGGGAGGAGTGGATCGGATTAAATTTGACTCATCCGCTTCTGGTACACTTTTTCGCATGACAAAAAGAAATATCGCATTGAGCATAGTGGGGTTGATTGTGTTCGCCATTCTGCTCTATCAAATCCCCGCGATCAACAGCCGTTTATCGTGGCGGTTTGAAGTGGCGCGAACGTATGTGAGAAATGTTCTTCACCCGGTGGGTAATGTGCCGACGGCAATTCCACAGCCGGCGAACACTGTTGCGCCGACGATTGCAATTCAACCAACGCAGACGAATGACCCACAGGGCGCAAGCGGAGTCGTCACTACGATCATTCCTCCGACGCCCACGCTTGCGCCGCCTCCCGCTCAAGCATTCCTCAATTCCCCTCCGTATGAAAAACAGACCGCGAACAACTGCGGTCCCGCCGCGCTTTCGATGATGTTACACATGTTCGGCTGGAACGGTTCGCAAAAAGATATTTCGGATGTGATCAAACCCGTCAATGGCGACCGTAACGTCAACCCCGAAGAGATGGCGTTCTGGGTGCGCAATTATGCGGGCTGGCTCCGCATCGAATACCGCGTGGGCGGCGACCTCGAAACGCTCAAACGACTGCTCGCCGCGGCGTATCCAGTCATCGTTGAATCCACCACCGCGCTCAACCGCGAAGACTCGGGCTGGGCAGACGACGATCTCTGGGCGGCGCATTATCTATTGCTCACCGGCTACGACGACACCGCGCAAACCTTCACCGCGCAGGATACCTATCGCGGACCCGACAAAACAATTCCCTACGCCCAACTCGAATCGGAATGGAAGCCGTTCAATTATGTATACCTGATCGTCTACCTGCCGGAACAGGAAGAGGCGATCAAGACGATCCTCGGTTCCAACTGGGACGCGGACCTGAATCGCCAGCGGGCGCTGGAACTCGCCCAAGCCGCCACAGCCGCGGATGCCTCCGACTCGTTCGCCTGGTTCAACGTGGGGAGCAACCTCGTCTACTTCGAACGCTACGATGAAGCCAACGCCGCGTACGACACCTCGCGCGAACTCGGTCTGCCCCAGCGGATGTTCCGCTATCAGTTCGGTCCGTTCCTTGCCAACTTCCACGCGAATCGAAACAACGATCTGCTCGCGCTCACGGAGTACGCGCTCCAACGCACCGAAATGTCCGAAGAGACCTGGCTCTGGCGCGGCTGGGCGCTCTATCGCGATGGCGATCTCAACGGCGCGATCAAAGCATGGCGCAAAGCGTTATCGGTTCGCCCCGGGTACGAAGACGCGTTGTACGCGTTGAATTTCGTCGGATCGACGCCGTAATGCAAACTTCAGTTTGTATGAATCGTAAAACTACGCCTTGCGAAACTATGGCGCAAAATCAATTTTGCGTTACGGGAAGCGCCTCATGAAAAAAATTTTTCCAATTCTCATTGCCCTCCTTACCGCCTGCGCAAGCGCGCCCGCGAGTCCGATCGTTGCGCCGACATCGCTTCCATCGGCAACCGCCGCGCCGACCTCCACTGCCGTCCCTGCGGCAACTGCCGAGGTGACTGCGCCCAGCCCCACATCCACGAGTGAAGCGCAGATCTTCCGCTTCTCGTCCGTGGACGGGATGCCGCAAGTCTACATTCCCAACGGCATCCTCCACATGGGCGGCTACGATGTCCGCGCCGCGCCGGATGAATTCCCCGCGCGCGATGTGACGCTCGACGCATATTGGATGGACCAACTCGAAGTGACGAATGCGATGTATGCGTTGTGCGTGAATGCGGGCGCGTGCGAGCCTCCGCAGAATCTCGGCACGGCGAGAATCGCCGACTATTTCGGCAATTCTGAATTCAAAGATTATCCTGTGGTTTACGTCGCGTGGGGGCAGGCAAAAACGTATTGTGAATGGGCAAACCGCAGGCTCCCCACAGAGGCGGAATGGGAACGCGCCGCGCGCGGCGACGATCTGCGAACCTTCCCATGGGGTGAAGACAAACCCGATTGGCGCTTCGCAAATTTCAACATGCTCGTGACGGATACCTCGCGCGTGGGAAGTTACGCCATGGGCGCCAGCCCGTTTGGCGTGTTGGACATGGCGGGCAATGTGGCGGAATGGACGAACGATTTTTACGATTTCGATTTTTATCTGACATCGCCGTTGGCGAATCCGCTGGGACCCGAATCGAGTTCAAGTTTGAACCGCGTGGTGCGCGGCGGAAGTTTGGGCGATGCGGAGATCAACATCCGCGTGTCGAAGCGTTCGTCGGTGCGAGGGTCGAACTTGAACGCCGCGCCGGGGTCGGAATCTTATCTTGGCGATTTTTCCCCCCGCATTGGGTTTCGCTGCGCGGAAGATGAGTAATGGATCGTACGCAGTTTGTAGCGCGGCAAAAATTATGGTTCTTTGGTAGTTGCCGTGATTCTGCGCGCGGAGTGGGCGGATTTCGCGGAATATCACGGATAAAATCCTTTAAAAAAAACGCGTGAAACCGTGTTGTCCGTGAATTCCGTGTCCAAAGAGTTCGTGAGTACAGCGATTCCCAGAGACCTAAATTTATTTTGCCTGCGGCGGCAATTTATTCCCCTCGCCCAACTGGGTCACTTCCACCCATAACGAACCCGCCAGTTCATACCCGATCAAGTGATTGTTCGGCTTCACCTGCAAATTAAGCGGTCCTTTGAACGGCGCGCAACTGAACAGGTGAAATTTTACCCCGGGCACCAGACCCAGGTCTGCGAAGTAACGGAGTTTATCGCCATCGTGAGTGCGCACGCGGGAGATGACGCAATCGGACCCGGATGGAACGTCCAATAAATTGACATCCTTCACCAGCGGCATCACGCCGTCTTTGGATGGAATCGGTTCGCCGTGCGGACAACGCGCGGGGTGTTCGGTAATTTCATCGATCCGATCCTCGATCTGGTCGTTGACCCCCAACGCGAACGAATCCGAAATCTCGTGCGCTTCATCCCAGCCGTATTTCATCACTTTCACCAGGAACACTTCCACCAGCCGGTGACGACGCAAAGACGGCATGGCGATCTTCTCCCCTTTGGTTGTCAGCCGCACGCCGCGATATTTTTCGTGATCGAGATAATTCAACTTCTTCATCCGCGCCACCATACGCGCCGTGGCTTGCGCGGACGAATTTGCGTGTTCCGAAAGTTCGGTCAACGCCACAAATTGCGAATCCTGCTGTAGCCTATAGATTTCCGCCGCATAGCGTTGCATTGCGGGTGTCGCCATCGAATCTTCTCCACAAACCGAAATGTTTCACTGGATGTGAAACAGAGTAATCAACCAATGCCTGGAAATTCCCAGCGCAGGCATTATAACATCGGCAACCCGACCACTTTCCTCGGAATAGGAGAATTTCAAAGCGGATCAAAACAAGCGCATAATCCGCAATTTCCCAGACACACCGAACGATCGCTTGGACTTTTGCCGGGACGCTGCGAGCGCGGTTCCCTCCACGACGACGGCTGATTCGCCAGCGTAGACTCACTCTCCCTTTTAGAAACAGGCTCCCCGTCGAAAAAACGCGGAGCCTGTTTTTGTCACAAGGCATGTCATTCTGAGCCGCGCTCTTTTTTTTGCGGCGAAGAATCTCCAACATACCATACGAGACTCTTCGCTATCGCTCAGAGTGACATGCCTAACTGAATATCCCCATCTCGCCCGTCGGTGTATACCCAGGAAAAACAGACGCGACATCCGCGTTGCCCAAGCGGCGTGTGAGCATCTCGCTCAACACCTGACGATAATCGGTAGTGATGGCGAGGTCGGCGTGATCGTAGAGTTGGTCGTTGTGCAAGCCGGGCCACGCGCCGTAGACCTGTCCGCCGTTGACTCCGCCGCCAAGCGTGAACATCACATTGCCGTGACCGTGATCGGTGCCGTAGGATTCGTTTTGTACGAGGCGACGACCGAACTCGCTGATGACGACAACCGATAATTTATCGGTGTAGCCCGAATCGAGATCGAGATAAAAATTGGACAATCCGCTGGCGAGGTTGCCAAGCAGGTCAGCAATGTAACCGCCGTCGCCGTCGTTTTCGTATTCGTGCGTGTCCCAGCCGCCGTAATCCACAGTTGCCACGCGCAGACCCGTGTCGAGTTTGATCATCCGCGCGACCGTTTTGAGTTGCTGGCTGAGTTCATCATCGTTGTAACTCGCGCCGTTCGATGGTTGATACTCGCCCTCCACGATCGGGCTGACGATGTCGAGCGAATCGAGCGTGCGGATGCCTGCGCGATGCAAAAGAGTCTCGCCGCTGTACATCTGCCGCAGCGCGACCTGTTGCGACGCGGCGAGTCCGTTATCCCATTGCGAAAATTCGGAGGGGTCGTTGAGGTTCACCGTTGGGACAAAATTCAACAGCGACGACGGCGCGCCCGACGTAGACAGCGCGGGCAAAATAGACGACACGCCTTGCGTTTGCAAATGGCGCGTGATCCAGCCTGAGGTTGTGCTTTTCTGCCCAGGCGTTCCCAGCTCGATGTATTCCATCGCGTCGAAGTGACTGCGCGTGTCGTAGTTGAGTCCCACCGCGTGGACGACCGCCATCTTGCCTTGCTGGTACAGTCCATGCAGCGGGGCAAGCGCGGGATGCAAACCGAACTGGTCGTTCAACGGCAACAAGTTGCTGATCTTGATGTTCGGTCGCGCCAGTTCGTAAAAGCCGCGATCGTCGCCAGCCATCGGCGGGACAACGTTGAGCGCGTCCCAGCCGCCGCGTAAAAAGACGACGACGAGCGTATCTGCCGAAGAATTATCCTGCCTGAACGCGACATTGGTCAACCGCGCGCCCGCCAATTCGGCAATCGCGGCGGAGCATCCCTGCAAAAAGTTTCGGCGTGAGTATTTTTGTGTTGGCATAATTTATCCTTTGCTCTCGTCGCCGTCCTCGGCGACGATGCCAACGCCGAGGACGGCGTTGGAAGCAAATATTATTTCCATTGAAAATCGGGGCTCATGAGAATCACTTCGACCATCGCAGGTAAAACATAATCAATGTGATCCTGCGGCAATTCATCTTGCGTTCCATAATCCTGCGCCATGACCGCGATCACTGTCTGACGATCCGCGTCGGACATGGGACGGTTGAGGATGCGCGGAATCCAAAAGTCCGCGAGGGATTCGGCGGTGCGGAGGTCGGCGGGAGTCTGCGCGACGATATCCGTGCGGGCGAAGCGTTGCTGTTCCTCTTCGTTCATCCAGTTTTCGGTGATGCCGACCGCGAAATTCCAACGATATAAAAGCGACATGGTATTCGCCCACGCTTCTTTCACATCGGGGTAGCCATCGGGCGGACGACGCTCGAACATGGCTTGCCCCATCATCCCGCACATCCACGCGATGCCGCCTGGGAGTTTGGTGAAGTCCGTGTTGACGGCGCGCATCATCGAGATGGCGGCTTCGATGGGACGTTTGATCTTCGCGCCCCACGTCTGTTTGAACTCAGGCGAAAGCAGGATCGTCTCGACCACGCGCTTGAGTTGATCGGGCGCAGTCAGGTTCGCCATAAAAGTGGACGCGGCGGCTTCCACGACCGAATCAGGCGGATTGTCCGAAATGAAGCGGCGGGCGAGTTTGCGCGAAATGAATCGCGCGGTGCCAGGATGATACGCGAGCAAATCCAACACGTCGCGTCCGTCTTTCATATCTTCCTGATCAGCGGGGATATATCTTCCGAGGATCAATTTGTTGAAGCGATCGTGCCACGGCTTGTAATACAAAAAGCGACCCGTCTTCTCGACGCCGTCTTCGTATTCGTAAATGTCGTCGTCCACGCGCCAGCCCGTGAGCGCGCGCGCCGATTCATAAACGTCGTTGTCCACGTAGCCGATGGCGATGCCGTTCGCGTCTTTCGCAATGGAGTTTGGATCTTGCACGCCGAAATAATTTTCCGCCCCGAGCGTGTGCAGTTCGAAAAGTTCGCGCGCAAAATTTTCATTCGGCCCCGCATCCGATGAATTGTTTTGATTCAAGTAATACAACATCGAGGGATGCGTCGCCACCGCTTCAAGCATTTGCCTGAAGTTGCCGAGCATGTGCGCGCGCAACACGTCGCGGTTGTATGAAGCGAGCATCGGCACGCCATCGTCCTGCCAAAAATAAACGTTGAAATGGTTGTGCCAAAAATCGGCAAGCACTTCCACGAGTTGCTTCTTGCTATACACCGCGCGCAAGAACGTTGCGTCCACTAATTCGTACGCGGGTTTGGAATACCAATCCCAATATGATTCATCATTTGAATCATACGGATTGCTGGCGATGTGATCGAAATACAATTCATCCTGCGTTTTATGCAGTGTTTCAAATCCCGCCGCCGCATAGCGCGTTTCGAACTCGCTGTCGTCAATCGTATCGGGATTCAGTTGTTGCGCCACATAATTTCGCAAACGCTCCTCGTCGGTCGCGCCCAACGCGTTGAACGCGTCGAGGTCGCCGGGACGCGCCCCGTACGCCATGCGACTCAACGCGATGATTCCCAACGCAACAGGCGGAAGCACGGGTTCGGGAGGAATGCCCGTCGGATTAATCGGCGGCTCGACCACCCGCGTCGGGTCCGGACCTGGGAACTGCTCCGGCGCGCACGCCGCCAGCGCGGCAGACGCACTCGCTGCGCTCGCGAAAGCGCCCATCAACTTGAGAAAATCCCTGCGATTCATTTTGGTTCTTTGTTGAAGCATATTTACATCTCCTCGTGAAAACGAAGCGAAAGTGTATCAAAACTTTTTCCACCCCTGAAATCACCCGTTGGTATAAAAACTTAATCATTGACACTGTATCCTTGAGGGGAGCATTCATCCTAAACGACCCCCAAGACCCCGAAGGGGTCAAATGATCGTAGCAATGATGTCGCACCAAGGGCGATCAACCCCGAGGGGGTGTCAGAGGCGATAAAGATATGTCATCCCTTCGGGATTTGAATCGATGTTCCCAATTTTCTATAACCCTGCCATCCCTGCGGGATTGACATGGTGAGTTTCTAACCGGCAACAACACCAAATATTTCATGAAACGCTTCCACAATCTCCTCTTTCACGCGCTCCATCGAAGGCGGTTCGGGGAAGAGATCGGCAAGCGAGACAATTGGCTCATCCTGCAACCCGCAAGCGATGATGCCGTCCCAATATTCCATATCGGGATTCACATTCACCGCAAAGCCGTGACGCGACACTCCCCGCGCATCCACCTTGACGCCGATCGCCGCGATCTTGGCTGGTTTCTTCCGATCCTCCGGCGAACAGCGCGGACAGCGCGAATGCACGTCGGCTTGAATCCACACGCCAGTTAATCCTTGTCGTTGTCCCGCCGCGAGACCGAGTCGCGCCAGTGCGGTGATGATGGTCTGCTCCAGTTTGCGGACGTAGCCGACGTAATCGGCGTCGGGAATGCGCGATGCAGACCTGTCAGGTCTCATCGAGTCGTCCATCGAGTCTGACGCGCGCGGGGACATGGGATTCTGAGGTTCAACATTCACCGAAGACCTGACAGGTCTTAATGGCAACAAAGGATACCCAACCAACTGTCCCGGTCCGTGATAGGTCACGTCGCCGCCGCGATCTACCCAGTGGATGGCGATTCCCTTTTCTTTGAGTTGCGATTCGCCCCACAGTAAATTTTCCTGCTTGCCGCGTCGCCCGAACGTGTACACGTGTGGATGTTCGAGAAGCAAAAGAGTCGGCGGACGCTTCTCCTCCGCAATCTCTGCCGCGTATTGGTCCTGCAACTTCCACGCGGATTCGTATTCGATCAAGCCAAGGTCTTCAACAACAAAATTCATTTTGAAACTGGCAGACGTGCGGGTCTGCCCCTACAGAAATATTCTCCGATACAAATCCGATTCCAACAAACTGTTCGGATCGCATCGTTTTTTGAGTTTCTTGAACTTCTCAACCGCTTCATCCCCAAGGAATTTTCGAGTTGACTCGGCGGTCGTCTCGCTGTTCTTGGCAAAATAGAATCGCCCGCCCGCATCCAGCACGATGCGGTCGAACTCTTGCAACACCGCTGACAACTTGGCGCGATTCGAATCGGTCACTTTGAAATCCAATGCGAGCGAGAAGCCGTCTACGCCGTGTGTGAGCAGAAATTTGTCGGGGCGGTGACGTTTGGTCACGCCGAGATAAGATGGTAATTTGTTTCGATGTGAAAATCGAATCATTTCGCGCCACGCATCCTCTGCCGTTTCTTTTGGGAGGAATGATTGATATTGGATCAACCCGCCGCGCCCGAAGGAACGTTCCCAGCCGGGCGCGTAATCCAACAGAAAATGAAACTCATCATGCGATTGTTGAAACGTATGCGCGCGTAATGCCAGTAAATACCTGCCGATGTTGACAAAACGCATCCCAACATTATTCATCATCGGCTTCATGAAATAATACAGCATGGATTTCGGCACCACGCCGAAAAAACGATCGGGCAAATGTTGATTCGAAAGGTCTTCAGTCTTTTGCGGATTCGGGTCTTCGCCTTCGTTGAGTTGCCTCGCGGCGTGGATCTGTCCGCGCCCCAAACTGTTTCCACTCGCAAACGCGTCCAGCCAGCCGACGATGTAATCATGGGTTGGCGCGTGTTCGCGCAGGTCGCTTAAGTGTCGGCTGAGATCCGGCGCGTGCCAGGCGTCCACAGCCACAAGTCCGGAAAAGATGCGTTTCATCTGTAACGTGATGGAAGTAAAGACTCCGAGCATCCCCAGCCCGCCGATCATCGCGTAAAACAAATCCGCGTTTTTCTTTGGCGCGCAAGTGATTAACGCGCCGGTCGACAGCATCGCGGTAAATTCGATCACGTGTTCGCCGATGGGACCGACCTGAAAATTATTTTTTCCGTGGATGTTCGCGCTGAGGCATCCGCCCAGCGTCGTTTTCATCGTGCCGGAGACGACGGGGGGCCACCAGCCGTCGGGTTCGACTCTCTGCCACAACTGTTCGAGCGTGACGCCCGACTCGCATCTCACCACGCCTGAGGCTGGGTCCCATTCGGCGATCTGATTCATCCCCCGCATATCCAGCACGATGCCGCCGCCGTTGAGCGACGCGTCGTTGTAACTGATGCCTGTGCCGCGCGCGGTCACTTTCAACCCGAGTTTCTTCGCGAGTTGAAACGCTTCGTAGATATCTTCTGTACGTTGGATTGGAATTCGATACGATGAGGCTTGGAACGAATGACCGAAATTTTCGAGTTTTGTGAAGGTGTGGTTGAGGTTGAGGGACATTGCAAAACTGGAGACTAGAGACTGGAGACTAATCTCTAGTCTCCAGTCTCTAGTCTCTGCCTTTAGAATGACAATCTTCTAAAAATAAACGACGGCGTATGTTGGATCGCCAGCATGATCCAACGCCAGATCGGCGCGGTGTAAATGACCTGCTTGCGTTTCTTCATCGCTTTCACAATATGCTCTGCGGCTGTAGAGGGTTCAATGGCAAACGGAGTTGGACCGAGCGCGGCTTTGAGCATTTCAGTTTTCATGAAGCCGGGTTTCACCGTCAACACGTTCACGCCGTGACGGGTGAGCCTGTTTCGCAACGCTTCGAGGTACGTCGTCAGCCCGGCTTTGGAGGTGTTGTAGCCGGGATTTCCAACACGCCCGCGATCGCCAGCGACGGAGGAAATGCCAACGATCTGTCCCGCCTTTGCCGATTGGAACATTTCGGCAATCGGCGTGAGCCATGCCATCGCGCCGATCAAATTGACTTCGATCATCTGGCGGTCGTTCTTGAAGCTGTATTTGTCCATTCCGCCGGGCGGGAGGTTCACGCTGGCAACATAGACAACCGCATCCAAGCCACCGAGGTCGGCAACGATCCTGAGGAGCAGGTCTGGAACTTTATCGTACTCCGTCACGTTGTGCGCGTATGAGCGAGCGTTCCCGCCTTGTGAATTGATCTCCTGACACAGCGCGTCCAGCGCATCTTTTCTACGAGCTAGCAGGGCTAGGGAATAGCCGTCTGAGGACAGTTGGCGGGCAAGCTCCGCGCCAAGTCCATCCGACGCTCCGATGATAAGTCCGCGGCGGCGTGGATGAAGTGGAGTGGCTGAGGCAGGTATGGGTGGGAAAGACACGATTCCTCCAGATATGGGACGCTCTCCATTGTAGCATATCCATTTTGACAAGGTTGTAATGGGCATGTAACCCCATCATCGCCCATGCTGGTTATAATTTGCGCCATCATGGTCAAACAGGACAAATGAGTCAGTCCCTTGCGTCGGGATCATGATTAAATCTAGGTTCTTGTGTGAGTATATGGACGATATCCGATCCAAAATTTTAGAAGACGCTTATCAGGTGTTGGAAACTCAGGGCGAATCCCCGATTGCGCGGGAATATCTGCTCAAACTCTTGGATGTGCTTTCCGTCGCCCTGGAAAAATATTCGCAAGGCAATCCCGAAGAATCGAAAAATCTGGCATTGCAGTTGATCGATCATCGCGCCATGTTGATGATGCTCAAACAACAGACCGATGAACTGGACGCGCTCAAAAAGTTGAGCATCAATCTCACCTCCAGTCTCGAACTGGCCGATGTGCTCAATGCTGTGGTCACCGAGGCGATGCGCCTGGTGTTCAACGCGCGCGATGTCAGCATTTTTCTTTATGACGACCAGAAGCTTTCGTTCGGCGCGGCGCTCGATTCGGAAGGCAAGCGCAACAAACCGTTCACCAAACCGAGAGGCAACGGGCTAACCTATACGGTTGCGCGCACCGGGGAGATGATCATCGTTGAGAGCACGCGCGCCCATCCGCTCTTTAAAGATATTGCGGATAATTGGGCGGGTTCTATAATCGGAATCCCTCTCAAGGTGGGGAAAAAGGTTGTCGGCGTGATGAACCTCTCCCGCGTGACGGCGGGGAAATTTTCGCATGCAGAACTGCGCCTCTTGAGCCTGCTTGCCGACCAGGCAGCGGTTGCCATCTCTAACGCCCGCTTGCACTTGATGATCAGCCGACAGGCATTCAGCGATACCGTCACCGGGTTACCCAACCGTCGCGCGCTCGATGAACGGCTCGAAGATGAAGCATCCGCCGCGCGCAGGAATAACTACTCCTTTGCCGTAATCATGATGGACCTCGACGGGTTCAAGGAAGTTAACGATACCTACGGGCATGGCATCGGGGATGAGGTATTACGCTATGTTTTTAATTTCATGGCGCGAGGCGTCCGCAACACAGATTTTCTGGCGCGTTACGGCGGCGACGAATTGACCCTGATCCTCACCCAGTCCGATTTATCCTCCGCCCGCATCGTAGCCGAAAAAATCGTCGAAAGCATGCAAAAACTCAAGTTCAAATTGCCCGACGGAAAAAACCTCAAACTTGGGATTTCCGGCGGCATCGCGCTCTACCCCATGCATGGTCGCACCGGTTCGGACCTGTTACGCGCGGCGGATGCGGCGCTCTATCAGGCAAAAAAATACGAACGCGGTTCATTTCAGATCGCGCGCGGGGTTACCGCTCCGCTCTCGAAGATCAAACTTCCCGAATAAGAGCCTCCGCTTTACAACGCGGGTTATAATCGACGAAAACCAAAGTGACAGCCGCCTTGAAGGTGACTGCCGCTTCTCACGGAGGACTCTTCATGCCGCCCAAAGTAAAAATCATCCTCAACCCCATGGCAGACATGGGCAATGCCTGGCGCGTCGCGCGCGACCTGCGCTCCATCACCGCGCAACATGGCAACGTCACATGGAGCGGAACGGTCTACCCGGGTCACGCAATTGAATTGGCGCGTGAAGCAAGCGAGGAAGGCTACGAACGAATCATCGCGATGGGCGGCGATGGCACAGTCCATGAAGTGGTCAATGGAATCATGCAGGCGCCTGAGCATAATCGTCCCATTCTCGGAGTTGTCCCCGTCGGCTCAGGCAACGACTTTGCGCACGGCATCGGCGCGACGAAAAAATCAAATGAAGCGCTTGCGCGCGCGCTGAGCGGCGAAGTCTCCACCGTTGACCTCGGTTTGATGACCGACGGCGGCGGGCGCAAAGAATATTTCGACAACACGCTCGGCATCGGCTTCGGCGCGACGGTCACGATCCGTTCGCATCGCCTGCCCCTCTTGCGCGGCTTCCTCATGTATCTCACATCCGTCATACAAACGATTGTCATCGATCATAATCCCATCGCCATGCAGATCGAAACCGACACCGAACAATGGGAACAAAAAGTCATCTACCTCGTGCTATGCAACGGTCCGCGCGAGGGCGGCGGCTTCCTCATCGCGCCCGAAGCAAAAATCGACGACGGCATCCTCCACTACGCCATGATCACCGACGTAAGCCGCGCCATGATGTTCCGCATTTTGCCCGAAGTGATGAAAGGCACGCACGGACGATTCAAAGAAGTCAAAATGGGCACATGCAAAAAATTCTCGATCATCGCAGACCGCCCGCTCTACATCCACACCGACGGCGAAATCTTCTCAGGTCCAGGCACCGACGTTCGCACAGTGAGTTTTGAAATTTTGCCGAACGCGCTCAAAGTTGTGCGCGGGTAATTACTCCCTGCTTTCCACTTTCTACCGTAGAATATAGAAAGTGGAAAGTAGATATGCCCGACTTAATCCATTCCCTCCTCAACCAAGACATCGGACACCTCCGCATCATCGCGGATCTATGGGGACTCGATTTGGATTCTACGGATTCCGATTCAGCGCGGGATGAACTATCCGCTTCTCTCCTCGACTTCGACCTGCTCGCAGACCATTTAGCCTCTCTCCCCCCCGAAGCGGACTCCGCCCTCGCCGCCCTCCTCGCCTCCAACGGGCGGATCGCCTGGGCGGCGTTCTCGCGTCAATTCGGCGACATCCGCGAGATGGGCGCAGGCAAACGCGACAGGGAACACCCGCATCGCAGTCCCATATCGGCGGCAGAGATTCTTTTTTATCGCGGCATACTGGCGCGCGCGTTCTTTGAAACAGACAAAGGCTCGCAGGAGTTCGCGTATATTCCAGATGATTTACTCAAACTCATCAGCCACAGAGACACAGAGTCACAGAGAGAAATTCAAAAAGAATCTCCGCGTCTCCGCGACTCTGCGGCAATAATTGATCCATTGGGTCGCCCTGTATCTCCCGCTGAAAAGGGAACAGACATTCTCGCCGACGATTTCATCCTCGACGATGCAACGACTATGCTCGCCGCGCTACGCATGGGTAGGTCAAATTGGTCGCGAAGCATCCCTGTGGGACAATTTGACCTACGACTCGCCGCATTGCTTACCACAGCAAATCTCATTACGAACAACAACATTCGGACCGAACCCGTAAAGACCTTCCTCGAATCCCCACGCGCGGACGCGTTGAAAATGCTTTACGACTCATGGCTCGCAAGCGACTCGTTCAACGAACTCAAACTCATGCCGAACATCGTCTGCGAAGGCGAGTGGATGAACTCACCGCGCGAGACACGCAACACGATTCTCGGGTTCATCAATTCTGTCCCTGCCAACAAATGGTGGAGCGTAGCAAGTTTCGTCCAAGCGATAAAACAGACACAGCCCGATTTTCAGCGTCCTGCAGGCGACTATGACTCATGGTTCATCAAACGCGCCTCCGACGGGCAATACCTGCGCGGCTTTGACTCGTGGAATGAAGTGGACGGCGCGTTGATTCGATATTTCATCAATATCCTCCATTGGTTGGGGAGGGTTGATCTTTCGATTGCAGAGGGAACAACAGAACCAACTTCTTTCCGAATCAAGTCGAAGGTTGAAAGTCACAGGTCAGACCTTCGACCTTCGACCTTTGACGAGAGAGGCAAGGTTGCTGTTGCTTCCAATGGAAAAATTTCTATTCCGCGAGATGCGCCGCGCGTGGTTCGTTATCAGATTGCTCGTTTTTGTGAATGGGAAGACGATGGTTCTGACACATCGCTTCGAAAATATCCCGCCAGTAGGAGCGCATACAAATATCACATCACTGCGCGATCGCTGAAACACGCTAAAGAACAGGGACTGAAAGCCGAGCAATTGTTGTCACTGCTGGTGAAGCATACCGACAACAAAGTCCCGCCGCCGCTGGTGAAAGCGCTCAAACGCTGGGAGGCTAAGGGCACCGAGGCTCGGGCGGAGACTCAAACCATCCTACGGGTGAGTCAGCCCGAGGTGTTGGAAGAGATGCGTAAATCGCGGGCGGGAAAATTTTTGGGCGAGGTGTTGAGTCCAACGGCGGTCATCGTCAAAAGCGGAGCCATCCAAAAAGTGATGGAGGCGATGATCGAGTTGGGCTTGTTCGCAGAGGGGAATGATTAGCCGCCCAACGCCATCACAACGGCTTTGTTGATGTCGAGCGACTTGCCGCGTTCCAGTTCGAGTTCGATATCGTCGGTTCTTTCCTGTTTGATTTCATCGAGGATAATTTGAATATCGCGATGCGTGTCGCTATTGGCTTCAGGGTGATGCAGGCACGCGCCAAGGACGCGCAAGGCTCGTTCGCGTTGTCCTTCGACGCGCAAGACATAAGCATAGCCAACCAGTGAAAAGATGATCCACGAGCCGAGGTCGTTTTCGATGTTGAGTTGCAACGCCTCGCGCACCGACGCATAGGCTTCGCGAATTTCACCCAGCCCCGCCTGAGAATACGCGAGATTGACGAGCATGATCGAAAGCGCGTAGCGGTTGCCAAGTTCGCGGGTGATCTTGATCCCCTCCACCGTGTGCAGTCTGGCTTCGGCATAGCGTTTTTGAATTCGCAGTAACTCGCTCAGGTTACTTTCGGCGCGCGCCAACCCGTACCGGTCGCCGGAGGTTTTGCAGATCCCGATCGCTTGCAGGTGATACCGTTGGGACGATTCGTAGTCGCCGCGGTTGACACTGCTCATTGCCAGCATATTCAATGAAAACGCCTGCGCAATGGCATCGCCTGTTTTTTCGGTAATCGCGTAACTTTCTCTGCCAAACTGCTCCGCCTCTTCGTAAAGCCCCTGATAGTGATAAATGTAGCCCAAACTCGCAAGAGCATAGGCGGTGAGATCGAGATCGTTCAACTCGCGCGCGATGGCAAGACTTTGCTGAAAACAGGTTTGGCTCACGTCAACATTATTTTGCTCCAAGCCGATGCGCCCGAGGCGGGCTAATGCCTTTGCCTTCAGGGCATGGTCGCCCGCCGAATGAGCCAGCGCGATACATTCCTCGAAGCGCGCCTTGGCAGTGGGGTAATCCGTCAGCCAGAGACAGGATGCGCCGATATGAAAGAGCATGAGCGCCCGCATGGCGGGGTTTTTATCCTCCGATGCGGCAATGATCGCCAACGCCCGCTCCGAGGCGGATAATGCCTCGTGGTACGCGCTCAGCCGCAGAGATTGGTCCGCCGCGCGTTCGAGAAAGTCCACCGCCCGCGTGGTGTCGCCTGCCAGTTCGTAATGCTGGGCGATCAAGCCGAGATACTCGCCGATCCGTTCGCCGCTTTGTTGGATCAGCCAATCTGCCGCCATGCGATGATACAGTTTGCGCCGGGCTTTGAGCACGCGCTCGTACGTCACCTCGCGCAGGATGGCATGTTTGAAAATAAACTCCTGCGCTCCTGCAAAGGCAGATGGCTGGTGGGAAAACACCAATTCCTTCGTGCGCAGGGCTGTGAGCGCGGAATGAACATCGTGACCGCCCGCCAGCGCCCGCGCAGCCTCGGAGCCGCGCATGGCTTCAACTGCCGCATCCCAAAAGGTGCGCCCGATCACGGCGGCGCGCTCGAGTACGTCGCTTTCGGTGGAAGGGAGTCGGTCGAGACGCGCCTGTAACACACCGGTCAATGTGGCAGGAACGCGCATTTGCGTAAGCCGTTGCGGCACGATCTGCCAGGCTTCATCCCCTTTCACAATCACTCCATCTTCGATCAACACCTTGATCAATTCTTCCAGGTAAAACGGATTCCCCTCCGCGTTCTTTGCCACCGTTTCAACCAATGCGCGCGGCAGGTCGTTGACGTTTTGCAAAATGTTGCTTGCCAATGCGCGGCTCGATTCGATATCCAGCGATTTGATGGCAATGATCTCGCTCAACGGAAAATCCGCGCCCCAATTTGGGTGTATTTCATCCAGGATCGGACGCGCCGTGCACAAAATGAACAGAGGCAGGGCGGAATCCAATTTCGCAAGATAGTCAATCAACTCAAGCGAGCCGTTATCTGCCCAGTGAATATCATCAAGCAAGATCACAATGGGAAATTCGCGGGCAACCCCGGCAAAAAATTGCGCGAGATGGCTAAATGACCGCGCGCGAATCTGCCGCGCATCGTTGCGAATACCGCGCAAAAATTCGCTCTCTGAAAAATCAAACCCGATCAACTCGCCGATGAACGCGGCGCGTTCCTCGCTCCCCTCGCCGATCATCTCGGTCATGCCTTTTCGCAATTTATCGCGCGCTTCCGCCTGCGTGTCGCTGTCCAAAATCTGAAACCGTTCACTTAACACGTCGCGTAATAAACTGTATGGCAAGCTGGTTGTCTCCTCGTCCGCGCGTCCCTTGAACAAAAAGAAATCTGTCGGGTGAGTATCGAGCCAGGCTTCGAATTCGTAGATCAAACGACTCTTCCCCAAACCCGCGTCGCCTTTGACGACCGCCAGCGTAACGCGTTGATTCGTCGCGCACTGCTCGAGCGCCTGTTTGATGATGGAGAATTCCGCTTCGCGCCCGACCATTCGAGTGGATACGCCTTCGACGCCGCGCCTCCCCAGCCTGAACGCCCGCGGGCGGACGCGCTGTACCACATACGTCTGCAACGGCTCCGCTTTGCCTTTGACAGTAATCGGGGTCTGAATTTGCACATCGAACACCCCGCGCACGAGCTGATAGGTATCGTAGGAGATCAAAATCTGGTTCCCGCCTGCCGAGGTAACCAAACGGCTCGCCGTGTTCACCGTATCTCCCATTGCGGTGAATTCGCCCTGCGTGCCGATAGAACTCAATAAGACTTGCCCGCTATTAATTCCCACCTTCAAACTAATAGACATGTTGCCCGCATTCTCTTTGAAAATTTCCTGCATCTTTAACGCGGCGCGGATGGCGCGTTCGGCATCGTCCTCGCGGGCGGCATCGGCGCCCCAGATCGCCATGACCGAATCGCCGATGTGTTTGTCGATATGCCCGCCATATTCTTGAATGACGCGGTCGGCGCGAATCCACAAGTGATTGACGAGGTTCGCCACATCTTCCGCGTCCATGGTTTCGGAGAGCGCGGTAAACCCTGAGATATCGGCAAAGAGGACTGAGACCAGCCGCCGTCGGGCTTGATTCGCCGCATCCTGCTGGGCAGATTGCCGCTCCAGTTCATCCAACTGTCCGCGCAAGACGGCGAGGGTGGTATCCACCACAGCATCCCCCAGTGTTGAGCGCATGGTTTCCTGCGCGGCGATGGCGGTTTTGAGATCGGTGATCTGCTCGGGGATGGCTTTGGCATTCATAGAATGAACGAATTATACAGAGGGACTGTTGGAAATGTATTCTTTTTTCATGACGGCTTTCGCTAAAAATGATGACAGGTGAAGAGGTGAAAGTTGCTATAATCTCTGCGCAGATAAAGGCGCGTTGAATTCCCAATTACAAATTACGGTTTACAATTCTCCAATCTCTAATTCTCTACTCTCTTTTTAGCAGGAGTTCCCATGACAAACAAACTCACTTGGCTCGCGCAGGAAATTGACGGCTTGAAAGAGCAGGGGTTGTATAACCGCATCCGCACGATCGGTTCGGCGCAGGGCGCGCGCATCGTCGTGGATGGAAAAGATGTGTTGAATTTTTGCTCGAACAATTATTTGGGTTTGGCGAACCATCCGAAGTTGGTCGAAGCCGCAAAAGATGCGACGAAAAAATTCGGCGTGGGTCCCGCCGCGGTGCGGACGATCGCTGGCACGACCGACCTGCATGTGCAACTCGAACAGCGGCTCGCAAAATTTAAAGGCGCGGAAGATGTCATCACGTTTCAATCGGGCTTCACCGCGAATCTTGGAGCGATCTCTGCGCTCGTCGGAAAAGAAGATGTGATCTTTTCGGACCGCCTGAACCACGCTTCGATCATTGACGGGTGCCGACTCTCGGGCGCGAAGATCGTCGCGTATGAACATAACGACGCGGACGCGTTGGAAGATGCGATCAAAGAGCACGCGTCATCTTTCCGCCGCGCGTTGATCATCACTGACGGCGTCTTCAGCATGGACGGCGACATCGCGCCTTTGCCCGCGCTGGTTGAGGTCGCAAAGAAATACGATATTTTATTCATGGTAGACGACGCGCACGGCGAAGGTGTGCTCGGCAAAGGCGGACGCGGCATCGTGGATCACTTCGGCTTGCACGGTCAAGTGGACATTGAAGTCGGCACGATGTCGAAGGCGTTCGGCGTCGTCGGCGGAATCGTCGCGGGCGATAAAGTCATCATCGAATGGTTGCGCCAGCGCGGGCGACCGTTCCTGTTCTCGTCCGCAGTCACCGCACCCGACGCGGCGGCGTGTCTCGCGGCGGTTGACTTGCTCGAAGAGTCAACCGAACTCGTGGATACACTTTGGGACAACGCCAACTACTTCAAAGCCGAAATGAAGAAACTGGGATTCGATACGGGCGTCAGCGAAACGCCCATCACGCCCGTGATGCTCGGCGAAGCGACGCTCGCTCAACAATTCAGCCGCGAACTCTTTGAGGAAGGCGTGTTCGCCATGTCCATCGGATTCCCCACCGTAGCAAAAGGCAAAGCGCGGATTCGGGTGATGATCTCCGCGTCGCACGACCGCGATGATCTGGGTCAGGGGTTGGAGGCGTTCGCGAGGGTTGGGAAGAGGTTGGGGGTGATCCAATGAGCTACGAAACAGGTTGTATAATCTGTACACAGGATGTAATACAAAGAATTTACCGTATAAACTCATTACGGCATCTTATACGGTAAAAAGTAGAATAAGATATAGTTAGCCCATTCCTTTCGCACATTTGTTTAGGATAACAATATGGTCGACATAATAGTCATTTTCTTCATAGTCGTTTTATTTATTATTTCTATGACTCTTTATTCTTCGACTAACAAATTGGAAGCTGATTTACTTATCGCCTCAACCTTAATACCTGAAGTTTCCGTCGAATCTCAGTTTAAACCGCAAAAAAAGAAATGGGAGATTTTGCGTAGATTCCTGTTCGATTGGTTAACACCTGGTATTCAAGCGTCGACGATGGGAGAATCTCAACCTTTTACTGTTAAATATTCAGGTTCCTCGCTAATTCCATTAAAGGTATATCAAGGAGACTCTCACAATATTACGATAACCCTACAACCCATCAGAAAGCAACCTCTTGAAAATCCTATTACTGTCAAGGCACAAAAACAAGGCGATAAGGTTAATTTTGCACTGGCACTATCAAACAAAACGGAATTCCTCGAAATTGAGATGATTGCTGCAGGGTTTTCGTTTGATGGGGATAAAAAACAAAGACAGCCGATGATTGCCAACTCCTTAAGATATCAGTGGAATTGCCTCTTTGAAAAATCTGGCGTTCATATATTTGCGTTTATATTCAGAGTTATAGACGATTCTGGCGTCACTATGCAAATTGGCCAAGTTGAGCAAACAGTTAAAGTGGTGCAAATTGATCATCTAACACAAAGACAGGTATGGATATTGGCTACTTCTGCAGGTATTCTTTCAGGTGCTTTGACACTGGCAGAAATATTGAAAAATCTAGGTATATGGTAAAACAAAAGCGTGCCAACAAAACGCGCACCTGACGTGTAGGATTCTGCGGCTTTCTCAAGCATTTTCTGGCTTCGAATTTTCCCTGCTCCCAAGCCTCCCTACCTCGCCCACACGCTGGTAACGCAAGCCGATGGGTGTCAATTACGTAACAAATGAAATCAAAATTCGATCCGCAAAAACACCACCGCCGTTCGATTCGGTTAAAAGGATACGATTATTCATCCGAGGGCGCGTATTATGTCACGATCGTGGCGCAGGGACGGGAATGTTTGTTCGGGGAAATTGTTGATGGGGAAATGCACCTCAATGAATATGGGGAGATCGTTCAAAAATGGTGGAACGAAATCCCGATCCATTTTCCAAACGTGAAATTGGGCGCGTTTGTCATCATGCCAAATCATGTTCATGGAATCATTTACATTATCGAGGAACGTAGGGGCGAGGTCCTCTCGCCCCGTAACAACCTAAATGCCAATAACTTGAAGGACTCAAATCAGGGCGGGGAAATATTGCCAAATGCTTTTCCAACCAACAACAATTTGGATGCAGGCAATTTGGGCGGGGAGACCCCGCCCCTACGCAAACCAACGTTGGGACAAATCGTGGCGTATTTCAAATATCAATCTACAAAAGAGATGAATAAGATCGAAACCCCAAATGCCATTACGAGATTCTGGCAACGCAATTATTACGAACACATCATCCGTAACGAAAAGGAATTGCAACAAAAGACGGATTACATTTTGGATAATCCATCGCGGTGGGATGCGGATGATGAAAATACGGCGAAATTGAATTGAAACGAAAAGGGGCGGACACATAGGTCCGCCCCTACATGCCTCACGGCACGTACGTGTTCAAGAATTCATCCCAATTCGTCGTCAGGGCAAAATCGAGGGTGAGGAAATACGGATAATCCAATTTTTGACTCGACTTGGATGGACCGTAAATCGTGATGCCGTGCGCGTCGGCGTATTGCGAAACGTGGCGTTCATGCAATATAACCGTAGCAAAAGCATTCATTACTGCCTGACTCTTGTTTTTGATATTGGTATCGGACACCTTGTTCTTGATCTCAAAAGCCAGATCGTACAGGTCTTTGTCCATTGGCGCTTGCCAGAAGGACTGTGTTGCGCCAAAAGCCGTATTATATTTTTTCTTGTTGGCGGGGAGACCGTTTTTCAACGCGACAGCCCATTGATCCACAGCGGTGAGAAGCGTGGTGAGACGCGAATCGACCGCAATGGCAGACCACGTTTTATCGGTCGTCGTGCTTTGACTCGTGGCAATCGCAACCTGATCGGCGGTCATGTTTGGGTTGGCGGCTAATTGCGCAAGGACAAGGTCATATTCGATGCCGTCCCAACCCACCCATTCCTGCGAACCCGATAACGCGGTGGCTTTGTTGTGCCAGAGTTTGAGGATCTCAATGGACGCCATGTTACAGCCATCGTAACCGACCACGTCAATGAACCCAAGCGAGGGGATCGCGGTTTTCATTTCATCGTAATCTAGCGTATCATCGTCGGTTTCGTCCAGCATCACCCAGCCTGGGTGCCAACTCCAGCCGTGACCCCAGAAATACAACACATAATGATCGGCGGGATAGTTCGCCTTCGTCCACGTGACGAAATCGATCAACGTTTGCGGGTCGCCCATATTGCGTTCGCCCCAATCCGCGACCGCGCTTGCCGAGTCTGCAGTCATGCCTTGCGTGACGTGATACAGTTTTGTTGACTGCCAGTCGCCGCGACTCGTATCATAACCAGGTCCGCGGTCTGCCAGAGCCACGACCTGCACATTCGCGCTCGACCCCGTCGGCGCGAGTTCCAATTCGATGTCTTTCACCACGTATTCTTCGAGATCATTGTCCCCCGAAATGTAAACCATCACTGTCCATTTGGCTTTCGGTGGTGGCGGAGCGGCAATTGCCGAACCTGCCAATGTACTCGCCAACACGAGCACTGAAACAACGGTAACGATCAAGCGGAATATACGCATGGCTCCTCCGTTCTTTGGTTATGGAAAGTGTAGCATAACGAAAACTCAAATACAAGCAGAAAAAGTTACGATAGCATCTTGTTGAATCAGCACCTCAACGAAACCAACACAATCGAGCTATAAACAAGGAGGCATGTTCATCTGTCAATGCACCACTGTTCACTGCTAACTTTCTCACTCCTTCTCCTCTTCCTCCCCCTCATCATCATCGCTTCGATCCATGCGGCGAGCGGTTCGGCGGGCGGATAGGGTTGCACGTCGAATAATTCTTTTCCGCAGGACGACAACACGCGGTTCGCGGCTTCGAGTCCTGTAACGCAGGCGCGTTCTAAAAAGAAGGCGGGAGTTTCATGCCGCACCCAATCGCCCGCGCAGAAAAAATTTTCCCAGGGCGTTTCGATTCCCAAATGTGTGCCGCGCGCGCCTAACGCGGGCAATGTGTGAGTGGCGGAGTTGCGTTGCACATGCGGCTTGATGAGATGCCCGCGCAATTCGGGGAACGCGCGATAAAAATCGGTCAGCACATTCGTTAGCAGAACCGCGTCCGATTGTTTCAACACGTCTTCGGGTCCGTACACGTGGACTTCGATACACGCGCCGCCTGTCTCGTTGCTCCACGCGCGATACTCGTCATAAATTTTATCGAGCCAGAAAAAATTGTGCATCACGAAATCGCCGCTGAAGATGCCCGCTTCGGGATGTTTGCGCGGTTGTTTGCTGAACCATAAACGAATCACCGCGTGGGAAAGTCCATGCGGGAAGAACAAACCGTCAGCGTGGAAACTGTTGAGGATGAGCGATTCAGCCGAAGGGGAGTCGGAAGCGAGGATGACGAAGCGGGATCGAATCGAAGAGGGAAGTCCATCCGACTCGTAGTGCGTAATCCAATCGCCATCCTTCTGAACACGCTTCACACGCGACTTGAACCTGATCTCGCCTCCGTGTTGCTTTATCTTCGCTGACAGTTTTTCGATAACCTCGCCGCCGCCGTTGGGAAGATATTCAAAGCGCCACGCGTCGCGCCGCATGACCGTGTAAAAACGGAGGAAGGCGAGGAAGCCCGCGAGCGGAACATCGTCGGGATTTGTGGAGAGCCCGTTGCGCGTGAGACCGAAGAACAACGCGCGAAATGCGGGACCCCAACGCTTGAGCGATTTGCCAAACGTGAGTCCTTCGAGCGGCTGGTCTTCCACAAACGGATCGATGCCGATGGACATGAGGAGCGTGCCCCACACATGGAACAGCGACGCCCAATCGCTGAGGCTGAGCATCCACATAAATTTTGGATGGAATAACAACGGCAGATAATGAAGCGGCGCAGGCAGGATGCTGTTGCGAATCATCGAGCCGATATTCACGCGCCCGATAAAATTGTTTTGACGATAGATCCATTGCTCGTCGTTGGCAGGGATGAGGCGGTCAATGATCCCCTGCCGCCGCAACATCGTTTTGAAATTCAAATACGACGACCAAATGCCATGCACGCCATGTTCGTTTGGAAATTTCCACCCGTTGATGTTGATCTCGTCTTTGCCAGATAATCGTCCGCCCACGCGTTCATCCGCTTCGAGGATGAGCGGCTTGAGTCCGCGTTCGGCGAGGTGGAGCGCGGCGGTGAGTCCTGCCACTCCACCGCCGATGATGATCGCGTCGTAGTGTTCGTCCATTGCGGGGATTATATGTCAGAACGCAATTCCATTTGGTTGTTAAGCAACCCAGCACTCGCTAATTGGAACTCTATTGCCATTTTTTCGGACAAAAATAGTCCGTTTCATGCTGTATAATCTTTTGTATGCCAGACTGGCTTGGCAAAACGATTGGCAGAGTTCGAATAGATAAATACCTTGCGCACGGGGGTATGGCTGAGGTGTATCTTGGCACGCACCTTACCCTGGACCGGCAAGTCGCCGTAAAAGTATTGCATAGCTACATTGAGGAAAACTCAGACCTGCTGGCGCGCTTTCACCGCGAGGCGAGAGTTGTCGCGGGGTTGAGGCATCCCAATATCGTTCAAATCTATGATTTCGACGCGGTGGATGGGCATCCCTACATTGTCATGGAATACCTGAAAGGACCGACGCTTGCATCCTACCTGCGTGAATTGCATGGGCGCAACGAGCGGATTCAACCTCATCAAGTGGCACGGCTCCTCAAGGCATTGACCGCCTCGCTGGATTATGCGCACGAGCAGGGCGTGATCCACAGAGACATCAAACCGGGGAACATCCTCCTCCATAAAAAGACGGGGGAGATTCCTCTCGACCAACCGCTCACGAACGACGTCGAAGCGATTCTCACCGACTTCGGGCTGGTTCGCATTGCCAATTCAGCCTCTCAGACCGCCTCAGGCATGGTCAGCGGGACGCCCGCTTACATGTCACCGGAACAGGCGCGGGGCGATTCGATAGACCACCGGACAGACATCTATTCGCTGGGCATCGTATTGTATGAAATGCTGGCAGGGCGCGTTCCGTTCGAGGCAGACAGTTCATTGACCGTGATCTACAAACAGATCAACGATCCGCCTCCGCCTATATCCGGCATTTCTCCAGCCGTTCAAAAAGTGATTGACCGAGCGCTTACCAAAAAGCCCGAGGACCGTTATCCGACGTCGAGCAATATGGCAGTTGATTTTTATCTTGCCATTGGCATGAGCCGAGAGGCGGAGACGATCATCAATACGCTTCCTGAGGTAGCGAAAAGTATCCACAGCAATGTGTATGGATCGTCGCCTCAGATCGCTGCACCGCAAGCTCAAATGCCAGCCTCACGCAAGAATGTATGGATGGGAGTGGGAGCCTTTTTTGTTATAGGATTGATCACGTTGTTGGTCGGCGCGTTCTTCATTTTCTCGCGGCTGACGGGGTCTGTTGAAACTCCAGTGAACAATGAAACGCCAGTGACCGGCCCTGCGTCTGCAACCGGGGACCTTCCCAGCGCGGAAGGGATGGTGGAGATCCCCTCCGGCACGTACGTGGTCGGCTCTTTGGCTGGAGATGATTATCACAGCCCTCCAAAAGAGGTGTTGTTAGATAGGTTTTGGATCGACAAATATCAAATCACGTATGACCAGTACGCACAATTTTTAACCGCGACAAACGGGCAGTCACAAGAAATACTTGGCGCCGGGAATCAACCGGTCCGCGGGGTGACGTGGGATCAAGCATTGGCATATTGCACTTGGGCGAACAAGCGTTTGCCAACTGAGGCAGAATGGGAGGCGGCTGGACGCGGATCCGGTCCGAATCCGCGCTTGTATCCCTGGGGTGAAGATCCAACCGCGGGCGGTAAGGTATTGGACCTTCCCAGCCAGGATACCTATGAAGTTGGGTCTATGCCCTTCAATCAAAGTCCATTTGGGGTGTATGACTTGGCGAGTAACGTCTGGGAATGGGTCGGGGAACCATATGCAGAGACACCCGCCGGTTCGAAAATCTTGCGCGGGGGACGATTCGGTTTGCCGATCCTCGACCTCGCCTATCGTTTATCGGTCCTGCCGGATGACGAGCGTTATGTAAAGTTTGCCGGCTTTCGTTGCGCCGCCGATCAGGTTAAGTAACTGATGTTACGCAGTTGAAATCAATTCAGTTCTCGTAACGCGACATCTATGTCGCTCTTGCGCAAGGACAGCCTAAAACGCGAGGCGCTTCGCAGTCTCGCGTTACGACCTTTACTGCGTAAGGTGAGTTAAGTAACGGAGGCTACTATGATAAGAAACGTACACTACAAGTATTTCTGGCTTTCATCGCTCTTGATCATCGCAGTATTGTTATCAAGTTGTTCGATAGGAGCGTCCCCTGAGGGACAAGCCACGCAAACATCCCCACTGACTCCAATAGAAGAGGCTGTAAGCACGCCTACGCCTGAGCATGGTCACGGCGAGACGGTGACTGACAGTAATGTCCTTTATCACGATGACTTTACGAATCCCGCCACGGGTTGGCCCGAGGAGAAGTTCGACAATTTCTTCATCGGGTATCACGAGCCGGAGTATTATCACGTTGAAATATCAAGTCCAAACTACAAGACAACCGTATTTGAACCCGGCAAGCAAAGTTATGGCGACGTTAGCATCGAGGTTAAAGCGTTTGCCGCGGCGAGCAAGACGGCTGAAACTGGTGACTTCAATTTTGGCGTGGTGTTCCGCCGTTCAGGGGATCAGTACTATGCCTTTGTGATCTCACAACGCGCCAAGAAGTGGTATGTTCTCAAGAGTTCGCCAACCGCTTTGACAGTGTTGGCGGAGGGGACAGATGAAGGCATACACGACCCCGATGCGGAGGATGTGTTGCGCGTGGACGCGCAGGGAGCGAATTTCACATTCAGCATCAACGACAACGTTGTCGGTCAAGTGACGGATGCAGATTATGCGAGCGGCGAGGTCGGGTTCTTCGTCCAATCGTTGGATGTGACTGCCGTGCATATCCACTTTGATGAGTTGACGGTTCGCAAGTTTGACAGTCCCGCCTCCCCAGATTCTGCAGCGGCGCTTTATCACGATGACTTTACGAATCCTGCCACGGGTTGGCCCGAGGAGAAGTTCGACAATTTTTTCATCGGGTATCACGAGCCGGAGTATTATCACGTCGAAATATCAAGTCCAAACTACAAGACAACAGTTTTTGAACCCGGCAAGCAGAGTTATGGCGATGTCAGCATCGAGGTCAAGGCGTTCGCCGCATCGAGCAAGACAGCCGAAACTGGCGACTTTAATTTCGGTCCGGTGTTCCGTCGCTCGGGGGATCAGTATTATGCTTTCGTGATCTCACAACGCGCCAAGAAGTGGTATGTTCTCAAAAGTACGCCAACCGCTTTGACGGTGTTGGCGGAGGGGACAGACGATGGCATTCACGATCCGGATGTGGAGGATGTATTGCGAGTGGACGCGCAGGGAGCGAGCTTCACGTTCAGCATCAACGACAAGGTTGTCGGTCAGGTGACCGACGCGGATTATGCGAGCGGCGAGGTCGGGTTCTTCGTCCAATCGTTGGATGTGACTGCCGTGCATATCCACTTCGATGAGTTGACGGTCAAGCCGCTTGTCTTGGTGGTCATTTGCGACGTCAGAGCGCAGACATTACGCGTGCGGAGCGGTCCCGGAACCGATTATTCCTCCTCGGTCTATTTGAAGTCAGGGGAAACAGTTCAACCCATCGGTCGTTCGGAGGATGGAGATTGGCTCTTGATCGCTGTGGATGCCGACAACAACAAAAGTTGGGTTAACGGCTCTGCGCAATATTTGACCTGCAATGAGGCTTTGGATGGACTTCCTGTTGTCTCTCCTTGACCCGTCGGATGACAACACCCATTGAAAATCTGACGGCATTCATGGCAAGAGGCATCGGATTGAATTGAACAAACTCGCTTCACTTTACGGGACAGGCTGATACCTGTCCCGTTTTTTTAACTCTAATCATGTCACTCTGAGGGAGCGATAGCGACCGAAGAGTCTCGGATTACTGCGGTGGAGATTCTTCGCCGCAAAAATCACCCCGTAACTGCATCGGGGCAGGCGAGCGCGGCTCACATCGTCCCGATGTTCTTCGGGAGAATGACATACCAAAAAGATTAGGTTATCATTCATCCATGCCCCACAAAAAAGCGGAACATCATGACTTGATGCAAAACCGCGCCTCGTTGACGCGTTTTGCGTGGTTGTCCATCGGCGCGGCATTGGCGACCATCGCGCTGAAAACTGGCGCGTATCTTCTGACGGGTTCAGTGGGTCTGCTGTCGGATGCCATCGAGTCGCTGGTGAATCTCGTCGGCGCGGGGATGGCGCTGGGCATGTTGACCATTGCCGCGCGCCCGGCGGACGAGAGTCACGTGTATGGTCATAGCAAGGCGGAGTATTTCGCCAGCGCGACGGAGGGATTGCTCATCCTCGGCGCGGCGGCGGGAATCGTCAGCGCGGCGGTTCCGCGGTTGATGAATCCGCAACCGCTGGAACAGTTGGGGCTGGGGTTGGGCGTATCCGTTTTGGCGTCGGTGATCAACTTCCTAGTGGCGCGCAGGTTGACCGTCGAGGGGAAGCGGCGCAAGTCCATCACCCTTGAAGCCGACGCGCAGCATTTGATGACCGACGTGTGGACGTCGGTGGGAGTCATCAGCGCGGTTGCGATCGTCGCGCTCACGGGCTGGACGATTCTCGATCCGCTCATCGCGATTGCCGTTGCGTTGAATATCATTTGGACGGGCTATCGTCTCATGAGCCGTTCCGTTTCAGGATTGATGGACGCTTCACTGCCTCCCAAAGAATTATCGTTGATCAACGATGTGATGACGAAGTATCGCGCGAAGCATGTGACTTTTCACGCGCTGCTCACGCGTCAAGCCGCGGCGCGGCAATTTGTTTCCGTGCATATGCTCGTGCCCGGCGATTGGACCGTCCACGACGCGCATCACATCGCGGAGGATTTCGAGGCGGATATTCGCAACGCGCTCGGCGGCGCGGTGACGGTCTTCACGCATCTCGAACCTGTGGAAGATGAACTCTCGATGGAAGACATGAATTTAGATCGTTGAACAATTTGAGGTCTCCCGCAATTAATGGGAAACCATTTTTTAAACACAAAGGACACGACGGTCACAAAGGAAATGCCCAAGGAATCTAAACTCTGTTCCCCTTTGCGCACTAGACTTTATCGGTAATAAGCCCAAGTTCTTTTGTAGGACGCGGATAAACGCCGATGAACGCTGATAAAGAAGAAAAAATCCGCGTTTTCCGCGTCAATCCGCGTCCGAAAAATTATTTCCGATAACGTCTACTTTGTGTCCTTCGTGGTGAGGCTCATTCCCGTTAAAAACGGTAGAGCCACAATTTGGAGGTGTTCGTTGCCGCAATTTATCACTGACAGTTTGATCGCCGGCATCCTCGCAAGTTTCGCTTGCGGGCTGGGCGCGTTGCCGCTTGCCATTAAAGGACTCGACGTTCAAAAACATACCGGCATCGCTTACGCCGGCGCGGGCGGGCTGATGTTCGCCGCTTCGGTCTACAACTTGATCTTGCCGGGGCTGACGCTTCAATCCACATCCCTTCAATTGAATGAAGCCATGACCGTGGTCTTCGGAATTTTGCTCGGCGCGTTATTTTTATCGCAGGCTGACCGGTATTTATCTCCCGAAAGACTCGAACAGGCGAATTGGAAACGCTTTGGCAACAAGGCGCAATTGCTGATCTTTATCGCCATGGCGGTGCACAGCATCCCGGAGGGCGTGGCGGTCGGCGTCGGATACTCTTCGGAGGCGGTCTACTCCAACAACCTCGGCAACTACATCGCGCTTGCGATCGGGATTCACAACATCCCCGAAGGACTCGCGGTAGCCGTGCCGATGCGCGCGGCGGGCGCGTCGATCTGGAAGTGCTTCTGGGCGGCTTTCTTCACCAGCCTGCCCCAGCCGATCGCCGCCGTCCCTGCCGCGTATGTCTCGTGGTTGTTCCAGCCCATCATGCCGGTTCTGATGGGGTTCGCCGCCGGGGCAATGATCTTCCTCGTCACCCTCGAGTTGATCCCCGAAGCCCTGCATTCCTCGATGCCGATCAAAGTGGCGTGGTCGTTTATCATCGGGTTCTGCATAATGATCCTTGTGCAAGTGTTACTATAACAAAAGACAGGAAGTGTCCAACAGAGCATTGTTAGCCACAGAGCGCGCAGAGAACCTTGAGATTTTTTCTCAACAAACCCTGCGTTCTCTGCGGCAAAGAATGGTTTTTTACTTGCTCAAATGGACACTCCAAAAGACATAACCGCCTTGCTCACCAAAGACCGTATCTACTTCCCCAACCTCAACGGCTTGCGATTCATTGCCGCCCTGCTCGTCATCGTTCATCACATCGAGCAGATCAAAGACATTTATGGACTGCCGAACAACTTCTCGTCTTTGTTCGTGCAGATCATCGGCGAACTCGGCGTCATCCTCTTCTTCGTCCTGAGCGGATTCCTCATCACGTATTTGTTGCTCGAAGAGGAAAACAAGACGCACACCATCGCGGTCAAGAATTTTTACCTGCGTAGGATCCTGCGCATCTGGCCCCTCTATTTTCTGATCATCGCCCTCGCGTTTGCGGTTCTCCCCAACCTGCCGCTCTTCGTCCTCCCAGGGTATGACCGCGCCATGATCTACGAAAACCTGCCTCTGAAATTATTGTTGTACATATTTTTTCTACCCAACCTTGTCCCAGCCGTTCTCGGCGTGGTGCCTTATGCTTCATTGGCTTGGTCCATCGGCACGGAGGAACAGTTTTATCTCCTCTGGGCTCCTCTTTTAAAATTCATCAAACGACATCGAATTACATTGATGCTCCTCATCGTGTTCGGTTATTTGCTCTTCGCCCGCGCGCTCTTTTCAGACCGCACGAATTTTCTCGTCTACAAATACGAGATCAACGCCTTCTGGCAATCGTTCAACATCCCCAGCATGGCGATCGGCGGATTCTTCGCGCTCCTGCTTCATTCGAATCATCGCGCGTTGAAAATTTTTCTCAACAATTATTTGTTTTATTTCGCGCTTGTCTTCACGTCCATCATGTTGTATCGCGGCGTGTATTTTCCGCACATCACGGTCAACGATCTTCCCTTCCCCTATCTCTACAAGGAATTTTATTCGGTCTGGTTCGGCATCCTCATTTTGAATTTCGCCGCGAACAAAAACATTTTTATTTCTTTGGAACAAAAACCGATTCGCTATCTTGGCAAAATATCGTACGGACTCTACATGTACCATCCCATCGCCATCGTCCTCGCGCTTCATACGACGGGCTGGCTGGGCGCGCCTTCGGACGCCTTTCTCTACCTCCTCACCCTCGCGTTGACGGTTCTCCTCGCAGGCGTGTCGTATAAATATTACGAGTCGTATTTCCTGAATTTCAAATCCAGTTACACCAGCGTCAAAAGCGGAGATGTGAATACATAGGGGCAAACCTGCGTGTCCGCCCTCATAGCGATGAACCTGACAAACTACGATTTGAAAGTTGGAGGGAACGCGAACCTGGTCGTGTTGAATCAGCCGAATGTGCTGGAGGCTCTGCGCGAACATTCCGCACCGAGGGTGGTGGTGAGTCATGGGAAATTATTGCCACAGGAATTTGGCTTATAATATCGAACATGCAGAAAGGATAGCCGCATGTTACAAGAAATTGTTATCCGTACTGAAAATGCAGACGCGCTCAAACCTTTAGTTCGCGCGGCTATGGATCGCGAAGCGAAACTGCTCGAACATTCTGTCGAGCGGACGCGCGCCGCATTGGAAGCCTTCGAAAAACGCTACGACATGACCACGGAGGAGTTCGAGCGGAAATTCAAAGCGCGCGAAATCGAAGAAACGGTAGACCTCCTCGACTGGTGGATGGAAGTAGAAGCCATGCGCCACCTTGAGAATCAACTTCAATCTATGCGCGAGGCGCAAGTTGAATGAGTATTTCGAGAGGTTGCAGACTCTGCTTGCCGCATCTCCTTTCGTGCATGAGCCGCTCCTCTCGTTCGACGACCGCAAAGATGCCTGGTTCATTCGCGGCGACATTTACTTCATTGACAATTCCCGACTGCATTTTCGGGAATTGTTTGTAGGACAGGGGAATCCAGCAAAAATCGCTTATTCTTATCATTACCAGAGGGCGGATGCAACGATGGTCTTCCGTTACGACAATTCCCCACATTACCCCAATCTTTCCTCTGCGCCTCATCACAAGCACACAGCGGATGAAAATGTGATTGAATCAAGTTTGCCTGATTTTGAAACCGTGCTTCGTGAAATTGAAAATCTTATTGCAGTGAAATAGAAATTTATGGAAACAATAACCTGGGACGAATTCACCAAAGTCGAGCTACGCGTGGGACGGGTGATCTCTGCCAAGCCCTTCCCCGAAGCGCGGAAGCCTGCCTACATCCTCGAAGTGGATTTTGGCGCGGAGCTTGGCATCAAGAAATCAAGCGCACAGATCACACACTTGTACAAACCAGAAGAACTTGTTGGCAAGCTGGTCGTCGCGGTGGTGAACTTCCCCAAAAAACAGATCGGACCGTTCATGTCGGAATGTTTGGTAACAGGCTTCCACAACGAGAACGGCGATGTCGCGCTGTGCGTACCAGATAAGTCTGTGCCGTTGGGGAGTAAGTTGTTGTAAAATCACCACACGAGGCAGATCATGGTTCGCGTCCCTACCAACCGCATCCCTACTCACCCTGGCGAAATGCTTTTGGAAGAGTTCCTCAATCCAATGGGAATCAGCCAGAAGGATTTGGCTGACAACATTCAGGTTCCCTACCAACGCGTCAACGAGATCATCAATGGTCGTCGGGGCATCACGCCAAGCACGGCTTTGCGCTTGGCAAAGTTTTTCGGTATTTCTGCCGATTTCTGGATGAATTTGCAACTGCGCTGGGATTTGTATTTTGCACAACAGGATGAGAACAAGGTGCTGGAAAAAATTCATCTGTATACTGAGATTGTCTAGCTCAGTATTAGGAGCAGCGAGGTCGCGTGTGCGTGCCTGACAAGTCCGTGCCGTTGGGGAGTAAGTTGTTGTGAAGGCTAGAGGTAGGGTTATAATTTCATCAATCTTTTTTCAAGCATTCACCCACCCTGCTCCCCATCCGCCGCTAACCCTAATCATTGATTCGACGGCTTGCAAAATTTAAACATTTTAAGAGGCAACGAATGATTGAAAATTCATTTTGGTCAGAGTTAATAAGATTGATTTCTCTGGAAATTCCCATATGGATAATTTGGGTTGTGGGCATTATTTTGTCTATTCGCATGCGGAGGCAATATGAAAAGAAATTTACTCTCACACTAACCGCATTCATAGTATTTCTACTTGCCGCAGTTTGTGACGACATTTTCTTTGCAATCACCATAAGCAAGCTCTATTCTCACAGCCTTAGCGTAGATCAGACTGCATTTTATATGACAATACGTGGCTTGACGTCAGTATTCTTTCAAATTACCTGTTGGGTAATTTTATTGATCGTAATCTTCAATCCGAAAATAGATTCGGTTAATTCAAGCAACTCTAGTTTTACAGCCTCACCAGAATCAAAATAGCTTCTTTTATCTTCAAAATCGAGAACCGCCGAGAAACTTATACGTTCGTCCAGCAGTTGAACTGCTGGACGAACGACATTACTTATTCTTCCACACCGTAAAATCCTTCAAAATCGAGCCGCCGAGAAACTCGCGCATGATCGAAGTCTCAGGGACGAGATTCACATCGAGCGGCACGAACCATTCTAAAAACGCGAGCAGGCGTTTGGCTTCGATATATTCGGGCGTACCGAATTGCACTTGCCTGAGCAACGGCTCGGCAAGCGACTTGATCGCCGCCATTTCATAGACCAGCGCGGAGTTGAACATCACGTCCGCGTTTTCTTGATTGGGGAAGATATATTTCGCTTCGCCGCGTCGCACTGACTCCCAGCGCGAGATGGTTTGTGTTGCCGTGTAGCCGCGTTCGCGCGCGTCGCGCACGGTGCGTCTCAGCAGGCGCGTGTCGGTGGTAGAGACCCGGTTATGGCGATCCAGGTTCAATTGCGTCAGAGCCGAGATGTAGATGCGGAACGCCTCGCCGCTGAGACTCGCGGGGATGAGTCGCGGGTCGAGTCCGTGAATCCCCTCGAGGATGATCGGCTGTCCGCGCGCGAGTCGGATAACCTCCCCTGCCTCGCGTTGACCGGTCTTGAAGTTATAACGCGGAAGTTGAACTTCATCTCCATGAATTAATTTTTGCAAATGATCGGCAAGCAACGCGAGGTCGAGCGCTTCGAGGGCTTCAAAGTCTGGCTTGCCGTCTTCGCCGAGCGGGGTTTGATCGCGCGACAGAAAATAATTATCGAGTTCGAGCGGGAACGGCGAAATGCCGAGAGCCAGCAATTGCACGGTAAGCCGCCGCGAAAATGTCGTCTTGCCCGCGGACGAGGGACCCGAAACCAGAATCACATGCGCGCGGTCGATCCGTTCGGCAACCTGACCCGCAATTTGCGAAAGCCGCTGTTCATGGAACGCCTCCGAAACCATCACGATCTCATCGCCATGACCCGCTTCGATCGCGTGGTTCAACGCGCCAACGTTCGAGATGCCGAGTTTTTCGAGCCAGCCGCCGTATTGCAAAAAGGTCGCCAGTAATTTCGGGTATTCGGAGGTCGGCGAAAGTTCATTAGGATTATGCCGACTCGGATACAGCAAGGTAAAGCCATCGCCGGCGGGAACGAGATCGAACCAGCGCAAATATCCCGTAGACGGAACCATATAGCCGTGATGATAGTCCATGCGTTCGTTGAGGCTATAAAGCGTAAGATATGCCTTCTTGCGATATTTCAGCAATTGCACTTTATCTTCCTCGCCGCGCGCCAGAAAATAATCCATCGCCTCTTTCAACGGGACTTCTTTTCGCAAAAACGGCAGGTCGTCTTTGACGAACTTTTGCATCAAGACCTTCAACACGCCCAATTCAGAAACAGACAGCGGATCGCGCCCCTTCACTTCGCAGTAAAATCCGCCTGTGGCGACCGAATGGTCGATGAACAACGTCGCCAGCGGATACATATCCGCGAACACCATCTCCAGCAAAAACGTGAGGGAGCGCCGGTAGATGCGCGTCCCGTCGGGCGTAGACATGGTAACCGGGCTGACGCGCGAATCCATTCCGACGGGGAAGCTTAATTCACGCAGGTTGCCGTTGACCACCGCCCCAACGAGCTGTGAATCGTGTTCGACCACCGACAGAAAATCTCCCACGTTGCTCCCGCGCGGACCGGCGATCACGCGCCCATCCGGGAGGTGGATTTCGACTTCAGGTCTAGGAGAGACAAGATTGAATTCTTTCATCTTTCTTCTTTCATTACAGTCAAAGGTCGAAAGTCAAACCTCAACTCGACCTGTGACCCTTCGGCAGGCTCAGGACAGCGCTTTCAACTTTCAACCATAATTTCTCAGGCTTCTTTTCAAACTCATCCAACGGAATTTCTTTGCGGACCAATGCGAGCAATGTTTCTGTCAACATTTTATTCACAGGCGTCGGCGTGTTGAATTGTACGCCAGCGCGGACGACCTCGCCGTGCAGATAATCCACTTCGCTTTTACCGCGACCCGAGCGCAAGTCAATGTGAAAGGACGGCATTTTGTTTCCACGCCCCGCGCCAGCCGCGCGACTGAGAAACGGCTTGGATAACCACAACGGCAATTTCGTCGCAAACGCCAACGCGCGGACGGGCGTGCCAGGCAGGTCAATCACTGCAATGCCTTGCGCCTGCATCACCGCGAGGCATTCGCTCAGCATTGCCACTTCCAATTTATATAATTTTCTATTCGCAAGGATCTCGGCGGCGGTCATATCGAGGATGGCGGAGGTGGGGTTGGCGATCAGGTTCGTCAACAGCTTCGACCATTTCATTGAAGCCGCGTCAACGAACAAGCGCGGGTTGAGCAGGGCATTATCGAACGCGACCAGCAGACCCGGCACAAGAGGATGTCCCTTGGCAATGCCGATGCCGCGCAATTTTTCAAGGACAATATCGCCCGGTCCGCGCTTGCCGACGGCGGTGGTCACCGTGCCGGGGATGACTTTATCTTTGCCGACAACTTCCGCGATCAATTGTTCGTTTGAAATGCCGTTGGAGAGACACAGCACCGGCGGCATTTTGTCCGCGTAGGGCTTGAGGGTTTCAAGAGCGGCTGGGGTGTCGTACGATTTCAACGCAAACAGGATCAGGTCGAAGGGTCCGTAGCGAAGCGCATCTTCCATCGAAGAGACGAAGACAACAGACGAGGAGTCCAGCCGAAAAGCATCTTTCGTCTTTCTTCTTTCATCGAGAGTGAGATCGAGCCTCAAACCGCGCGCGCGGAGTTCATCCACTTTCGCGCCGCGTTCGAGAAACACAAGTTGACTGCCCGCGAGCGCGAGGCTTCCGCCGACGTAAGCGCCGATGGCGCCCGCGCCAAAGACAAGGACTTTCATGCGCGCGTTGATGTGGATCGCGGTATCGGGTGTCGCCACGAAAGTTTCCTATTTCAAAGTCTGCGCGTGGGCGCGATCGTTGAGCGCGTCGATCGCCCAGCGATGCAAATGAGGTTGATAGATCACGCGCGCGAAGGCTGTGTTCTCGAAGCGGAAGCGCACGCCCGAAGGGTCGGCATGATGCGCCACGCCGACGATGGCGTGCATAAGTTGATTCAACAGTCCACCGTGCGACACGATGAGATAACTTCCCGCAGGCCGCTGTAACAAGCCATGCAATGCCTGCCCCGCGCGCAGGAACAATGCCCAATCGCCTTCGCCGTCGCCGCCGATCGAATCGTACGGCGTCACGTAGGATGGCTTTGGTCGTAATTGGACTTCGGCAGAGGTTAACCCTTCCATCTCGCCAATATCGCGTTCGAGCCAGATCTCGTCGAGTTCGAGTTTGACGTCCAACACGGAGGTCACGATCTCAGCGGTTTCCTTTGCCCGCTGTAACGTGCTCGAAATGGCGAGGTCGAACTTTGCGCCTTCCACCTTCCAGCGATTCGCCAATGCGAACGCCTGCGCGCGCCCGCGTTCGGTGAGCGGGTAATCAGACTGCCCCTGCCAACGCGACTCGGCGTTGCCGGTCGATTCGCCGTGACGCAAGAATACAAATTGATAGACCGGTTTTGGGGTTGAACTCAAGTTACTCCTCTTTCTTCAATAAATAGACGGGTCTGCGTTTCACTTCCTGAAAAATATACCCGACATAAACGCCAATAAAGCCTAACAAGATCATGATGATTCCGCTGGCGATGAGCAGGACCGCCATCAGCGAACTCCAACCTGGGGCAATCACCTGCTCGGTGTTCTTTGTGACCGACAGCCAAACCACCCAACTCAACTGCACAGCCGCCAACGCAAAGAACACCAACCCCGAACTCAACCCAATATATAACGGGATCAACGAAAAAGAAAAGATCGCGTCGGATGCGAGCCGAAACATTTTTCCCAACGAATATTTCGAATGCCCCGCCACGCGCGGCGGCTGGCGATACGGCAGAATGACGCTCTTGTATCCCATCCACGTGATCATGCCGCGCAGAAAACGGTGAAACTCGGGCATGGCTTTGAGCGCGTCTACCGCCTGGCGCGTCATTGCGCGGAAGTCCGCCGCGCCGGCAATCATGTGCGTGCCGCTGATGGTGTTGATGAAGCGGTAGAAGGCATCCGATGTCCATTTTTTGAAAACCGTGGGCTGTGTTTCCGCGGCGCGTTGCCCCTGCACAATGTCGTAACCATGCCCGATCAACTCGATCATTTCAGCGATCAACTCCGGCGGATGTTGTCCATCGCCGTCCATACTGATGACGATATCGCCACTCGAGCGATCGAGTCCGGCGGTGAGCGCCGCCTGGTGACCGAAGTTGCGACTCAACGTGAACACGGTCACGCGCCGGTCAATCTGCTTCAACGACTGGAGCGACTCGGCCGTCCCGTCGTCTGAGCCATCGTCCACGTAGAGGAAGCGAAAGTCGTGCGGAAGCGCGTCCACCACGCCGCAAATCTGCGAGTGGATTTTCTCGATCACCCCCGCTTCGTTGTAGACCGGGATGACGAGGTCGACTTTGAATCTGCGTTTTTTCGTAGGCATAGGTTATTTTATTTTACCACCCGCCCAAGACTCGAATTCTCACGCTTGCGTTTATTCATCTACTCAAAACATTTAAGTTTTGGTCTCAGGGTTTCAATGGCAGAGTCACGATCTACAGATTCGGGTAAAGCGTTCCAGTAATCGCATAGCGGTCGCCGGGCGGCAGGAAATTCGAGCTTCATCTCAATTGATAAATCAACGGCATCATCCCACCGTCCCAGATTGATGAAGGCGTCGAGGAATGGGAAAAATTCGAAATACGCGCCGGGGGTGAAGCCTTTGGCACGCGCAGATTCCCGTAGGTCCAACACTGCCGACCAATCCCCGCGCTGCCTTGACAAATCGGCCTTCGCATAAAACGAACACCAGTCTTCAGGGTAATTCGATCCAATAGATTCCAAGAACGGATGAGCGCCGCCTGCGTCTGAGCCGATTCGGTCCAAATTGGATAAGTGAGCAGATTCTTTCAGCAATGGCGCCAAGTCACGGAACGAGGCATCCTGCGGACGAATGATATACAAGCATTGTCCTTGTTCCGGCTCAAAGGAGATAATCAGGCTGTCTTTGCTATTTCCCAGAAAACGAACGGATCGGTGATTCCCCTCCAGAGTCATGCCCTCTGTAAATTCACCCAATTGAGAACCGAAGTGTGAACCAATCAAAAAAAACCAATACTCCATTTCATTCTTTGAACCCTTGAGAGGTTCTTCATAGATCGCATTGATGGCGTACGCAGTCGGGTAATCTCCCATATAGGAGAAAATTTCCTCCGGCGCGATGATCGCGGTGCCGGGTCGAATCTCTGGAGCGCGCAATAATAACTGGCGATAGAAATTCTCCTGCTTGTTCCAAAACCAGCGAAAATCGTTTGTGTAACGCGCATGATAGCCAACCGAAAGACCGATCAAAGAAGCGATGATGATATAGCGCGCTTTCCCATGGGCGGTTAACGCCTGCCATAAGGCAACGGTTATCAATGCCGCGCCGGGCATCGAAGCCAACCCGAAGCGGCTGTTCCACAGCGGATTTTTTTCATTGATGTACAACCCTGCCACATATGGGGGGATCAACCCCAGCACAACGATGGTGAAACCCAACCAGAACATTTCAGTGTTCAGTGATTTTTGACCCTGAGCATCATCTTCTATTTCATTTTGACGCGTAAAGAGAAGGTATGCCGCCCAACTAGCCACAAGCATCAGAATGAGAAACAAGAAATTCCGTCTATCGAACAAGTTAAAATATGTTGTATCCAACACCTTGAACCATGCAATCGCAACAATGGACAGCGCGTCGGGGATGAAATTCGAAAGGATGAGTTGCGCACCTTGAATTGGATCTCGTAATAATACTTCCAAACCGACCGGGCTGTTGCGTTGTTCTATCGGCACTGAATAGATCAAGAAACGCCACCACATGTACATCGCAAGGAGCATAAAGAAGGGAGTAACTACTTTGAGAACCCGGAGCAAGCGGGATTTCCATTCTTTTTCCTGATCGCGTAAGATCATCCATAAAAGGATCGGTCGCAAAAACTCAAGACCAGTAAAATATTCGAGCGTGACAAGAGTAACGGTTCCAGCGACCATGGACAGCAACATATAGAGCCAAAAACGTCCCGGCTGTTGCACCGCACACAACATCCAATAGAAAGAAAAACCGAGAAGGGCATATCCAACCCATACATGCAGGTAAGTAAACGCCAAAGGTTGAAGAACAAAAAAGGGATGAACTGCGAAAATCAATGCGACGAGGAAATTCTGCCGAGGGTGAAATTGCCAAAGGCGATTCAAAACTAGCCAAAACGACACCGCTGTCAGCCACCTGGCGATAAGTGAAGCCACATGCCAATACAGAGGCTTCACACCGAGAAGGGAGAACAAAGCAATATTTATCAGGCTGGAGAGCGGCGTGCCGTCTGAGTTCAGAAATTCCCAAAGCCCTTGAGGTCCGCGCGCGTACGCGTTATAGACAAAAATCCAATCGTCTTGATAAATTCCAAGCGAAAAAATAGTGAGACCAAACGCCAGAATCAAAAACAGCAACAAGGCAAAGGGTGGAACGTAACCTTTCCAGGCGGATAGTCGAGCGGAAGAATCAAATTTTGCCATGTTCGATTGACTGTTCAATCACTGATATTCTCCAGAATAATCTCACAAACCGCCTCAGCCTTTTGCCGGTTAAAGTGGCGATCGTTGAACAGGTTGATCACAGTGCCTGCCAACCGTCGCGCCTCGGGCGCGGCTCCATCCGACATGATGCCCGCCAATGAAGCATAGTGGGAACTGGCAAAGAAACCTCCATCAAAAATTGCTTTCAGAACTTGTTCTTTGTTCCGCAAGCGAATGTTGAACCGCCAGGTTTGATACGAGGCGTCCAATTGGATTCCGCGCGGCAGGCAGGCTGAATAGATCGTATTGAGAAGCTTCCTTTGAGCCAGCGATGATTCTAATCTACTTTCAATTTTCAAACGATAGGAAGCCCACGACGGCAACGCCCCGTCCGTTTGAAGCCAATCGCTATCGCGATAGTCAAACTTTTTGCGTTCTTCAACAACAGATTTGTATTTTTTTTCGAGGTCTTCTAGATGCTCTGAGCGGAAGGGAAAGGCAGAAGGTTGATATTTCACATCCTCACGCACAAAAGCGTACCCGCCAAATTCAAGTTCGACGATCTTGGCGTAGCCCGTGCTAAACAAAACAACGTCAGCCGAGGATTCCGATTCAAACTTTGGAATGCACAGACAGCGGTCATCCACGATCAACAATTCGGGATTCAACGATTTCGCCTGCGTGAAAAAAACATCAGGCGTAGACTCTTCTCCGTAGGTATGCGCGTACAGCAAACCGCCGAACTCGCGTTTCTTCATCCGCGCTTTCACCTGATCCAGATCCATGTGTAGTGATCTGGCTGAGATATCTACAAACTCAACCGGGATATGCGCTTTCATAAACGTGATCGGCACGATGGGACAAATGTTCGCGGGCAACAGCCACGGCTTTGCCTGTTTTTGGCTCGCCAGCAAATTATAGAGGATCGCAGAAGCGCGCGGAGCGAGGATGGTTTTCATTTTACTAAAAGCGGACGCTAGAGAACGTCCGCTACACAAATAGTATCCTGTGTGATGGCGCTCTCTAGCGCACACATTCTTGATTACACATTCTTGCGGACGAGGAGCGTGAAATCGTACAATCCATAATCGTGAAGCAATGCCACGTTACGCGAAAAATTGCGTTTGCAGAAATCGAAGAAAAATATTGGGTCGCCGTAAAAGAGGTCGGGTCTCTGCGCCATGCGCTCGGCATCGGAATATTTGGTGAGCATGTTGAAGGCAAAGCCCTTCGAGCAAAGCGCGTTCATGCGTTGGAGCGTTGCGCAGGCGAATTTCTGCCAATCGTCGTACGATTCTTCCAATTTGATATTGAAGATCGCACCTGCCAGCAGATAATCGACCATGGGAACTTCGCTCTCGTTCGTGGTGAAATGAGCGTTGGGAAAATCCTTGTGAGATTCACGCCCAGCCACAACCATTTTCTCGAGTAGGTCAATGCCGTAATATTCGAACTGCCAACCTTTACCGTGTAAGAAATCAAACATTCCGCCATAGCCGCTTCCGTAATCGATGACGGAAAATGGCTGCGAGGCGTCAATGACCTTCACGAGTTGCTCGAAGCGCAACGCCTGCGATTCGAGTCCGTTGTAATCCACGCCTTTGGGCGTCGCGCCGAATTCTTCGAGTTTTTCAACAAAGTATTCGCCGAGTTTTTTCTGGGTTTCATCCATGCTCATGTTGAAGTGTGGCAAAGATTCCGTCAAATGAAATTTGGACGGAGTTCGCGTTCCTTTCCAGTTTCAAAATATTCGCCCGCTTGTTTTCCCGTCATGAACAGCAAATCTAGAATGGAAACATACGGGTCGTACGGAGGATACATCTGCGAGTATTCAGGGTAGGCGTAGTCCATGTATTCAAACGTGATGCCCGCCGCCTCGAATTTTTCAGGCTCCATGTAGGAACTCGCCGAGGGACCGCAAATGTAATGCGTCGCGCCGACTTGCTTCAACACGTTGATCACGCGGTCGGTTTTTTGTCCCTCGATATTCGATAACTCGGAGGAGCGCATGAATCTCGTGGAAGTGAATCCCAACTCGCGCGCGAGGCGGATCGAGGACTCGATGGTGAAATCGGCGAGGAACTCGTCGCGGCGTTGATAGAGTTCGTCGAGCAGGGACAGATAGCCCTTGAAGTAAGGCGATTTGGAATAGGAAATCGTCAACGTTTTGAGATGACTCTTCGCCCAGGGCTTGGACCAGTCGATGCGGACATCTTTGATCGGCACGCCCTGGGTAACGCCTTTTGAATTGACTGGGATCGTCAGCCATTGTTTTCCCTGGTGCGTTTTGATCAGGTTGCGGTTACGCCAGCCGTGTTTGTCGTATTGAATATCATCGTAAAAGATGAACAGGTCTGCGCGGCGGACCTGATCGAAGTAACCGCGCCAAGGGATATAGGAAGGTTGCAAAATGACGACGTTCATTTCCCTACCGTCTCGTGAATGATGTATGTGGGACGATCCATACTACGGTCGAACATGCGCGCCAGATATTCGCCGAAGATTCCCAGAGCGAATAATTGGGCGCCGCTGAATAACGCAATGATGGAGGCAAGAAACGGGAAGCCCGGGATGCCGCCCTCCATAAATGAAATGACGACCACATACATGAACACGCCCAGCCCAAACACGGTCATCAAGAATCCGATCCAACTTGCCAGGCGCAGGGGCGCAGTGCTGTAGCCGGTGAGAATCAACAACGCGGCTTTCACCAGCGCGGAAAATCTGTAGTTCGAACGTTCTTCGGGTTTTTCGATCTCAACGGAAACCGATGTAAAGCGCGACGTGCCCCATGAGAGCAACACATCGATGATCAACGTGGGGCTTTGAAAGTTCGTGAAGGCGTTGCGCAACTCGGTGCGAAAGGCGCGGAAGGCGGATATGTTTTTCACAGACGGGACGCCCATCACCCGCGCAAGAATTCGTTTGATGTTCTCGGTCATCGCGTTGCGCAAGAATCCCTGCGGCAGTTTTTTCGGCGCGCCGTAGACCACGTCGAATCCGTTTTCGAGTTGTTTCAACAAAATGGGAATCTCTTCGGGCGGATGCTGCAGGTCCTGATCCATCGTGATCGTAATTTCATATTGAGCGGCGCGGACTCCGCAGAGGGTGGCGTTATGCTGTCCATAATTTCGCATCAGGCGGATGCCCCTCACCCACTTGTATTTACGCGCGAGTTTTTGGATCACATCCCAGCTATTGTCGGGACTGCCATCGTTCACGAGCAACACTTCATATTTTTTTGAAAACGCGGGAAGAGACTTCGCCAATCGTTCGACAAGCGACTCAATCAACGCTTCGCCGCGATAGACGGGGACGACAATGGAAATATTCATCGGGACGAGATTCTACCACCTGCGCGCTTCATAACCGGACCTCGTGCCTGTCCGCCAAAATGGACAGGGCGCGCGCCGCTTCGACTTTTTTCTGCTCGCCGTCCCAGCCGAGGATGTCGCCCAACGTATGCGTGAGTTCGAGGATCATCTCGCGCGTCAACCGCCCCAGCATGGCAAGCATGGATCGCCTCAGCAGGAAATCGTCGAGGTGAATGATCTTTTCGTGCTGAACGAGATACGCAATTTCGCGGAAGGAATAATCGGGCAGTGACTCGAGGGTGGAGTCGGTGCCGCTGTTGATGTAGGTGGCGATAGTTTCGGCGCGCGTGCCGTAACGCTCGAATAGGATTTTCAGCCGTTCTTGCGAAACGCCCGTCCATGCGAAGAGACTTCCCATTTGCCGATTCGGTTCCAGAACATCGCGTTCATAACCGCGCCCGCCGCCGATGGGCATGGAGCGCGTGTCGCGTTTGCGCGTGAGACCGAGATACGCGAGGGCTTTATCCGCCGCTTGTTCGCCGAACGCGCGGAAAGATGTCCACTTGCCGCCGACGAGGGAGAAGACCGGGAAGGTGAGGTTGGTCCAGTCGCCGCTCAACACTTCAATTGTGTGGTCGCGCGAAATTTGGCTGACCGTCTTCGCGGTGGAGCGCGGGAGCGGACGAACGCCGGCGTAGCGGAAAACGATGCGCTGGCGAGTCAGGTCGAGGTCCGGGAAGACGCGTTTCGTCATCCGCAAAAAATAATCCACTTCGTCATCCGTGCATCGCGCTTCTTCGGGATTCTCGATGGGGATGTCGGACGTGCCGATGAGGACTTTATCGAAGAGCGGAAAGATCAAGACGATGCGCCCGTCGTCGTTCTCGAAGAAAAATTCGTGATCGCCGATCGCCGCGCGGAGGTCGGGATGATCCACCACGATGTGCGAGCCTTTTGAGCCGCCGATGAAATTTGTAGACACGCCAAGTTTTTTGTTGGACGAGTCGATCCATGCGCCTGCCGCGTTAATGACGAGTTTCGGATGAACATCGTAGGTTTCATCGGTGAGTTCGTCGCGCAGGATGATCGTGTTCTCCGCGCCGCCCACCATGCTGACGTAATTCAGCGCGCGCGCGTTTACGTTTTCGGTTTCGGCGTCGAGGATCATTTCAACGCCGAGCCGTTCGGGGTTGGTGATCGCGCCGTCGTAATACACGGCCGTGTTGACGATCTCTGGGTTGATCTGATTCCATTTGGCGAGCGATTTCTTGCGCGATAAAAATTGATGACGGGGAACCGTATGCTGTTTACCGGTGAACGCGTCGTAGAACATCAAGCCGATCTTGATGACGAGCGAGCCGCGTTCGCTGGGTTTATCGAGCCAGCCAAAAAATTTTAGCGGCGCGTTGAGCAAGCCAGAAAATCTTTTGAAAATGGGAATGGCAGTGGGAAGGGGCTTGACGATGTGCGGCGCGTTCTGCAACATGAGGTTGCGCTCGCGCACGGCTTCGCGCACAAGACGGAACTCTCCGTTTTCAAGATAACGAATCCCGCCGTGCGCCATGTGCGAAGAGGCAGACGACGCGCCCGAACAAAAATCCCCGCGCTCGACGAGCAAAACATCCACGCCGTTGATGGCAAGGTCGCGGAATGTGCCAATACCGTTGATCCCTCCGCCGATGATGAGAACGGAGGGGTTTGGGTTTTTTCTAAGGGCAGATAATGTTTCGGAGCGATTCATAATTGTTTGTGTAGGATGCGCTCTCTAGCGCATCCGTCGGCGTTAGAGAACGCCGACTACACCAATTTTATTCAACCCAATCAAACGCGCGTGTCACCGCTTTCTTCCAGCCTGAGTATAACGTCTTTCGTCCTTTCGAGTCCATTGAGGGATTCCATTGTTTGTCGCGTCCCCAATTGTGTTTCAACTCGTCGAAATCTTTCCAAAAGCCGACGGCGAGTCCCGCCGCGTATGCCGCGCCGAGCGACGTGGTCTCCGCCACTTTCGGTCGCACCACAGGGACGTTCAATATATCCGATTGAAATTGCATGAGCAGTTCGTTGAACACCATACCGCCGTCCACTTTTAGCGATGTTAATTTCACGCCCGAATCTTTTTCCATCGCATCGAGTACTTCGCGTGTTTGATAGGCGGTCGCTTCGAGCGCGGCACGGGCAATGTGACCTTTGTTGACGTAGCGCGTCATCCCGACGATCACGCCGCGCGCGTCGGATTTCCAATATGGGGCATAGAGTCCGCTGAACGCAGGGACGAAATAGATTCCGCCGTTATCCTCGACGGACTTCGCCAACGCTTCCACCTCCGGGGACGACTGAATCAACCCTAGGTTGTCTCTCAGCCACTGAACCAACGCGCCCGCGATCGCAATCGAACCCTCGAGCGCGTACACGGCTTTGCGATTCCCGATTTTGTATCCCAATGTGGTGAGCAATCCCGCTTTGCTCTGCACGGGTTTCTCGCCGGTGTTCAACAGCATGAAACAACCTGTGCCATAGGTGTTCTTCGCCTCGCCTGCTTTGAAACAGGTTTGACCGAACAATGCGGCTTGTTGATCGCCGAGATCGCCAGAGACAGGGATGCCGTGTAATAATTTGCTCTCGCCGCCGTCCCCGGCGGCGAGGACACCGCCTCGAGCATTAACATATCCATAAATTTCCGACGACGATTTGATCGTCGGCAACATCGCGCGTGGGATGCCCATCGCTTTGAGAATCTCATCATCCCAATCCAGCAACTTGAGATTCATCAACATCGTGCGCGATGCGTTTGTCACATCGGTGACGTGCTCACCTGTGAGATTCCAAATCAACCACGAGTCAATCGTCCCAAACAACAAGTCCCCTCGTTTGGCTTTTGCCTTTGCGCCTTGCACGTTATCCAAAATCCATTTTATCTTTGGACCCGAGAAATACGTGGCAAGCGGGAGACCTGTTTTCTTCCGAAAGCGATTCTGTCCGCCCGATTTCGCAAGCTTCGCGCAAATCGCGTCCGTCCGCGTGTCTTGCCAGACGATGGCGTTGTAGACGGGCTTGCCGGTGTGTTTGTCCCACACGATAGTTGTCTCGCGTTGGTTTGTGATTCCAATGGCGGCAAGGTCAGCGGACTGGTGTGCGGACTTAAGTCCGCATTCCGCCACCTCAAGCACATTCCCCCAAATCTCCAGCGGATCATGCTCCACCCAGCCGGGCTTCGGGAAAATTTGTTTGTGTTCTTTTTGGGCGACAGACACCACATTCCCGCCATGATCGAAAATAATAAAACGCGTGCTGGTCGTCCCTTGATCGATTGCCGCGACATATTTTGCCATTTGATTCCTCCGCCCCATTGTAAAACAAAAGTCCCCGCTGAAACCATCGGGGACTCTCTTCTAGATTGACATTCGCTTCGCCACAGAGTCCACAGAGACCTTTGAGAAAATCTCTTTTTTTCTCTGTGATCTCTGTGGCGAAGAAACTTTTGTTTCATTTCTTCTTTGGCGGCGTCTTTACGGCTTCCACGCCGCCGCTATTCAAAAACTTGAACACACCCACCGCCGCCGCCGACCCCAGCAACGGACCAACGAAGTACGTCACATAAAAGATCCAATTCGCAAGATCGGGATTCTCCAGATCGATGGAGGTGGAAAAGATCGCGGGACCGAACGAACGCGCCGGGTTGAGCGAGGCGCCGCTCATCGGTCCGCCGGCGAGGATGGCAAACGTCACGGTAAGACCGATCGCCAAACCGGCAAACGAACCCGCCTTGCCCGCCACCATGCCATGCAACACCATGTTGACGAGGAAGAAGGTCAACACCGCTTCAACCGCCATGGCAATGAACGGCGAAGGGCTGGTGAGCAAACCGATCGTGGCGCCTTCTTGAATGCCGTTCACGCCGATATTCCCCACAAACAGATTCAGCGAAAATGCCGCAATCGCCGCCCCAAGAAATTGCGCCGCCCAATAATACAACGCCTCGCCCCACCGGACCGTGCCGTTGAGCGCGAGTCCGAACGTCACCGCGGGGTTGAAATGCGCGCCCGAGATATGAGCGTACGCGTACACAAACGTTGCGATCACAAATCCGTGCGCCAGCGCCACCCCCACCAAACCGCCAAAGCCAGAGATTGCCGCGCCCGCGCCGATGAACACCAGCGCAAACGTGCCGATGAATTCAGCCACAAACACTTTTGAATTGAACATGCTTCCTCCACAGATTGATTTGAAGATAAAACCCCTCGCGGGATGATGAGTCACGCCCAATGACGCGCGCCCGCAAGAAACGACTTCCCGCTCATGGATTTTTTCCCGGCAGGCTGTACCTCATCCAGGATGAGAACCCCGCCTCTCGCGCCGACGGCGGGCTGATTCGCCTGCGTCAGCCTCTGCCCTACCTCGGCGTTTTTCACAAGTTCAACAGCCAAACTGGAAGTTTGGCGTACGCGCGCGCGGTGGATTTTTAAAATCGCCCCATCGAATTCCATGAACGCGCCGGGCCACGGGTTCAACGCGCGGACTTGTCTTTCAAGTTCGTTCACATCGCGCGCGAAGTCGAGTCGCCCGTCATCCTTTTTCATCATCGGCGCGTAGGTTGACAGTGAATCGTCTTGCGGCTCTGGTTGAATCTCGCCAGCGATCCAGCGCGGAAGAGTCTCGATCAGCAAGTCGGCTCCGAGGTGAGATAACGCGTCGGTGACTGAACCAGCCGTCCCGTCGGAAGAGAGGCGTATTGCTCGTTTCGCAAGCATCGCGCCGGTGTCGAGTCCCGCATCCATTTTCATGATGGTCACGCCGGTCTCTTCATCGCCGTGCAAAATCGCGGCGTTGATGGGAGCCGCGCCGCGCCATCGCGGAAGTAACGAGGCGTGGACGTTGAGGCATCCGTAGCGCGGCAGATCGAGCACATCCTGTTTGAGGATCTGCCCGAACGCGGCAACGACGATGAGTTCGGGCGACCACGCGCGGAGTTGATCCATCGCTTCGGGCGCGCGCAACTTTTCGGGTTGCATGACCGGGATGCCCAACTCGAGCGCGAGCGTTTTGACGGGAGGCATCTTCACCTCGCGCCCACGCCCGGAGGCGCGGTCGGGTTGTGTGACCACGCCCACCACGTTGTACGCATCCGCCAGCGCGCGCAGGCTCGGCAACGCAAATTCGGGCGACCCCATGAAGACGATTTTTATCATGCGGCGATTTTAGCATAGTAACATTTTTGCAAGAAAAGCCAGTTGCGCTTTGCCTGTAAAGGTTGTACAATTGCCGAAATTCAAAATCAAGTTATTCGGAGGAATAAAGCAATGGAAACTACAAGCGATGACAAACTTTGGGCGGCGTTGGCGTACGTTTTTTCACCTCTCGTCCCCATCATTATCCTGCTGATGCCCGACAAGAAGGATCGCCCTTTCATCAAGGCGCATAACACACAGGCGTTGGTGCTCGGTATCGTCACCGTTGTTACTTCCACCTTTTGTGTCGGTATTCTCATCTGGTTCTACCAGTTGTACTGCGGCTATCAAGCGTATCAGGGTCAGTTGATTGAGATCCCCGTCATTTCGGGCATGTTCAAGAGCTAAACAACTTTCACGACGAAAGACTCACTGGAAACAGTGGGTCTTTTTGTTTAATTTCTGTGATAGACTTTTTACAAAACTCACCTCGTCTCGCAGGCTGAAAACCAGCGAATTGCGCGTGTCCAGAAACCGGCGGGACGATATAAACATTGGAGGCACACATGAACATCGGCAAATCATTTTCATACGCATTCGACGACAAGCAATGGATCAGCAAACTCGGCTTGGGCGCGTTGGTTACTGTCATTCCCATCGTCAACTTTGCCTGGACGGGGTACATGGTCGCCATCATCCGCAACGTGATGAACAACTCGCCCGAACCCCTGCCCACGTGGGACGACTTCGGCAAAAAACTGACCGACGGTTTGCTATTGACCGTGGCAACTTTTGTATACTCCCTGCCGATCATTATCGTGTTCTGCCTGCCGATGAGCTTTATGATCGTGCCAGCCATCCTCTCCGGGAACGCAGATATGCAAGGGCTTGCGGAAGCAGTCGCCGGGTTGGGAACCGCGTTGTTTTTCTGTCTCCTGTGCGTGTTCGTGGTCTACTCGCTGGCTCTTTCGGTGGTCTTCCCCGCCATTCTTGTGATCTTCGCCCGCGAAGGGACGCTCGCCTCATGCTTCAAATTCCGCGAGGTGTTTGAACTCATCAGCAAAAACTCAACTCCCTTCCTCACGGCATGGGGCGTGAGCATCGGCGCGAGCATCGGCGTGAGTCTCATCGTCAGCACGGCGCAATTTGTTCTGAATTTCATCCCCTGCCTTGGTCAAGTCGCCGCGTTCATCCTCGCTTTTGGGATCATCGTATACACCACCGCCATCTACGGTCATTTGTTTGGTCAATTTGGCAACATTGCGTATGGGCAAAATCAGGCAATGACTCAAGGCTAATTTTGTCTCAACATACGTCCCGCAGGTTTATGAAACTTGCGGGACGTGTTTTCATCATGCAACCAATCTCCTGAACCGTCGTATAAACCATAGAAAATAAATCAGGAGATCGTCATGAACGCCACCAAACCCACCCTCGTCCACGTCATCGCATGGACCACCCTCGCCAGCGGCATCGTCAACATCGTCTGGGGATTTGCCGCATCGGGCACTGCCCTCGACACCTTGATCGGCGCCATCTGCGTGCCGCTCACCATCCTGCCCACGATCCTCGGCGTATTCGAACTAATCTACGCCGCAAAACTCTTCAGCAATCCTCCGCAAGCCGTCCAGCCATCCACCAACATCGCCGTCTTTGAAGTCGCCTGCGCTCTGCTGGGCAACGCCTTCTCGATGGCGGTCGGCATCCTCTCGCTGGTCTTTTATAACGACGCGATGGTCAAAGACTACTTCACCCGTCTCAATCCCGGGACTCTCGCGCCCGCATCACCCTCCGACGTGACGCCTGCCCCGGCCGCGGAAGCGTTGCCCCCACCCGTCGTTGAATCCCCCGCCGCCCTCGCGGAGGAATCCCCAATCGAAACGCCCAAACCGAAACGGACGCCGCGAAAAATGGCAAAGAAGTAGATTCGCAACCAGTCCCCCGAATTCTTCAAGAACTCGGGGGACTTTGCTCTTGACTCTCATCCCCCACAACCGTAAAATCACATCACAATTGAACGGGCAACAGGGAAGAGACTCAAAAGTAGTGACGACTTCAGTCGTCACTACAACACGGGCGCCGAAGGTGCAAATCTGGATCAGGCGAAACCAGATGAATCTCTCAGGCAAAAGGACCCTGTTCCCGAATCCACTCTGGAAAGTTTGATTGTCTCGCAGTTCAACTGCGAGACATCAATACCGACGGTGTAAAGTTAGTTAGTTGGATAGTTTGGTAGTTCAATAGTTCGGTAGTTTAAAGACTACAAAACTAAGTAACTACCCAGCTAAACAACTATCAAACTAATCTCTCAGGTCACATTACAGAGGCGCGCGATTGACTTCGTGCGCCTTTTTGATTCGCCGTATCGTAACGCGACATTCATGTCGCAACTCGCAAGCAGCGAGATAAATCTCGCGCTACACATCACCAAGGAGATTGATAATGAACACCCCTTCCAATTTGAAATATGCAAAGTCCGACGAATGGTTCGACCCTGCGAGCGGAAAAGTGGGCATCACCGACTACGCCCAAAACCAACTCTCGGATATCGTCTTCGTGGAGATCCTGGTCGAAGCAGGAGAAGAGATCGCGGCGGGCAAGCCAATCGCTTCGGTGGAGTCGGTGAAAGCCTCATCGGAGATTTATGCACCCGCCAGCGGAAAAGTCGCAGCGGTGAACAAAGACCTCGCCAACAAGCCCGAGACCATCAACACCGATGCTTTTGGTGCGGCGTGGATGATCCAGCTCGAAGGCGCGACCGCGGGCGACCTGATGGACGCGGCTGCGTATGAGAAGCATTGTGAGGAGAGAAGTCATTAGTCGAATAGTCCGATAGTCGGATAGTTAGATAGTCGCCTGCTCTGCATCCCCGCAATCGCCTGACTAACGACTAACAGACCAAGAGACTAATCGACCAGGAGACAAAATGACCTACATCCCAATAAGCCCCCACGAACGCGATGAGATGCTCGCAACGGTCGGCGTTAAATCGCTCGACGATTTGTTCGATGCCGTGCCTGCTAAACATCGCTTTCCCAAACTTGACCTGCCTCCCGCGTGGACAGAAATGGAAGCGTTGGAAGAACTGACCAATATCGCCAACGCGAACGAGAATGTGCGCGGCGATTTGATCTCGTTTCTCGGCGCGGGCATGTATCATCACTACATCCCGTCGGTGATCGATCACATGCTGAGGCGCGGAGAATTTTATACCGCGTACACGCCGTACCAGCCAGAAATTTCACAAGGCACACTGCAAGCCATCTTCGAATATCAATCGTTGATGGCGGCGTTGACAGGCATGGACGTGTCGAACGCGTCGCATTACGACGGCGCGACCGCCACAGCCGAAGCGGTGAACTTGGCGAACGCCCAATTCCGCGGTAAACGCAAGAAGGTGGTCATCTCCCCCACTGCGCATCCGCAATACCGCGCGGTGATCCGCACGTACACGCAAGCCATGGACATGCAACTCGTCGGCGATGGAGGGGATGCGGAACTCGATACCGATCCCAGCGACTTGCTTGCACACGTCGGCGAAGATACGTGTCTCGTCATCGTGCAGTATCCCGACTTCTTCGGGCGCGTGTACGATTACAAAAAATTCATTGACGATGTTCATGCGAAAGGCGCATTGGTTTGTGTGGTTGCAAACCCGACCGCGCTGGCGTTATTCAAGACGCCCGGCGAAATGGGCGCGGACATCGTCGTGGGCGATGGTCAGCCGCTGGGCATCCCGATGTGGTTCGGCGGACCAAGCGTCGGCTTCTTCACGACGCGCAAACAATACGTCCACAAAATGGCGGGACGGTTGATCGGCGAAACGGTGGACAACAAAGGTCAACGCGCGTATGTGCTGACACTCACCGCGCGCGAACAACACATCAAACGCGAACGCGCCACGTCGAACATCTGCACAAATCAAGGTTTGATCGCGCTCGCCTCCGCAATTTATCTCAGCGTGCTTGGCAAAAACGGTTTCAAACAGGTTGCGAATCTTTGTTATCAAAAAGCGCATTACGCCGCGAGCGAATTGAGCAAACTCAACGGCTATAAAGTTTCGTCTGAAACGTTCTTCCACGAGTTTGTGTTGGAATGTCCTCAGCCCGCGAGCGAGGTCAACGCGCATTTGCTCGAACACGGCATCCTCGGCGGATACGATCTGAGTCAGGATTACCCCTCGCACAAAAATCATTTGCTGGTCGCGGTCACTGAGATGAATTCAAAAGAAGAGATTGACACGCTGGTCGAAGTGCTGTCGGAGGTGAAACATGGTTAGCGCATTGGATGCAACGACTCCGAAGATTGTCGAGCCAACCATCTTCGACTTATCCTCGCCCGGACGAGTCGGCGTACGGATGCCCGAATCAGACGTCCCTGCGGCTGAACCGCCTCCCCAACATCTGCTCCGCTCCGAACTGCCACTCCCCGAACTCGCGGAAGTGGACGTTGTCCGCCATTACGTCCGACTCTCAAAATTTAATTACAGCGTGGACGGCGGATTTTATCCGCTTGGCTCATGCACGATGAAATACAACCCGAAGATCAACGAAGATACGTGCCGATTGCCAGGCTTCGTGTTCACTCATCCACTGCAACCCGTTGAGACCGTGCAAGGCAATCTCGCGTTGATGTATCAATTGCAGGAAATGTTGAAAGAGATTTCGGGATTCGCTGGTGTGACGTTGCAACCCGCCGCGGGCGCGCATGGAGAATTTACGGGCGTGTTGATGATGCGCGCGTATCACAAATCGCGCGGCGACGATAAGCGCGTGAAGATGCTCATCCCCGATGCGGCGCATGGGACGAACCCCGCGTCGGTGGGCATGATGGGCATGAGTGTGGTGACGATCCCCTCTGATGAGCGCGGCAATGTTGATCTGAAAAAGTTGGAAGAGGCGTGCGACGATACGGTCGTCGGGATGATGCTCACCAACCCGAACACGCTCGGCATGTTCGATGAACATATCGAGAGGGTCATCGCGCTCGTGCATGGATGCGGCGGCTTGATGTACGGCGACGGCGCGAACTTGAACGCGTTGCTCGGCATTGTGCGCCCTGGCGACTTGGGCTTCGACGTGATGCACTTCAACTTGCACAAAACGTTTGCCGTTCCGCATGGTGGCGGCGGACCTGGAGTCGGTCCTGTTGGAGTCGGTCCCAAACTCGTGGACTTTCTTCCTGAACCACTTGTCGGCATTATCGAAGAGGGCGAGGAGGATATGCCTCCGCTGTATGGATTCGTCAAACCTGCGAAGACGATCGGGCGCATGAAAGCCTTCCACGGGCATTTCGGCGGCGGATTCGTCCGCTCGTTCACGTACATCGCCATGCACGGATCTGACGGACTCAAAGACATCGCGCAGTACGCCGTGTTGAACGCCAACTATCTGCAAGCGCGATTGCGCGATCATTATCACATTCCATTTGACCGAATCTGTATGCACGAGTTCGTCGCGGAAGGACAATTTGAAGGAAGCGACGTGCGCGCGCTGGACATCTCCAAACGGCTGATGGATTACAACTTCCACCCACCTACAAATTACTTCCCGCTCATCGTCCACGAAGCGTTGATGATTGAGCCGACCGAAACCGAAAACAAAGATACGCTCGATGCCTTCGCCGACGCGATGATCCAAATCGCAAAGGAGGCGAAGTCCACGCCTGAGATCGTCAAGTCCGCGCCGAATAATACGCAGTTCGGTCGCATGGATGAGGTCAAGGCGGCGAGGGAGTTGGTGCTGTGTTGTTGGTTGCCTGAGGGGTATGATTTGAGTTAGTGAGGGAGTGGGCAGTTATCAGTGAGCAGTGAAGCCTCGGAGAGGAAAGTCTCTTCGAGGCTTTTTGATTCATTGATACAGGGCTATAATAATTCAAATTCACGAAATTCGTTCAAGTTGATAGTGATAACTGAAAATATGAATGGAGTAAGAATACATACACCAGTACCCTTCTTACTGAATCAGGTCAATACGTGGGTTATATGAATTATTTTGCAGAATCTGAAGGGTTTTCAGAGTTAACAACGTGGTAGTGTTGATCACCAATAGATCTTTTATTCATCATGAGTTCGGAGACACAATGACGACTTTCGACATTGGAAAATGGCGGTCACAAATTTTACAAGATATGTTAGCGTTTCATGCGCTCCAAGTGCTTGTAGAAGACAATGAAATGTTAATGAATCATGCCGATAAAAGGATTGAAAAGAATCAAATCCCCTGGACTCCTGCATTTATTGATGAGATGAAAAGTTCTAACTCCCAAGAAATCACAAATGCCAATCGTGTATTCGCACGACAGATGATTGTACTGCTCAATACTTACTTAGAAACTATAATCGATGATTTGGGGAGCACTCAAAGTTTGTTAGGGGGAGGTAGACAAGTTGAGATAAAAGGGTTTCAAATTATCCCAAGCATTGCTAAGCCAGGCGGCTCTAGCTTTGGCAGT